>Ga0114972_10000186_pt1 | contig 44124 bp, 41 predicted proteins | sample M_140807_EF_Meta_FD_87354 | JGI IMG/M metagenome (GOLD analysis project Ga0114972, IMG submission 87354) | Freshwater microbial communities from Lake Montjoie, Canada to study carbon cycling - M_140807_EF_MetaG | ecosystem: Environmental > Aquatic > Freshwater > Lake | place: Lake Montjoie... | reverse complement strand
CTGGTCGCCTGGGGTCAGGACCGTGGAATCTCGTGTGTTCGGGAAAAAGTCCCTCTTCCTGGACTCCGCAAGGGAGGCTCAGGGGTTTCGGGCTTTCAGTTATTCCGACCGCTCCGGGCCCTGTCTTTTTTAGCCAGAAGAGTCTGGGCAAGGAAAGCCCTGCGTGGAGTGGGCCTTCCGGAGTGGCGTTCCAGCCAGGGATCCCTGACCTTTGTCACCTACCTATTCAATCATGCCGGAGCCGGAAGGCGGGAGGGTTTCCTTCAAAGTCCCTACTGGGGGGAGCTTCCAAGAGTTCTGCAAAAAAAAAGGATCAAAAGCAACTGGCTCCATCTGTACCTCGAGGACTCCCACTTGCCCTCGGCGAAAGACGCCGCCCGAGTGCTTGGTTCGTTCAAAAAGCACGGCTCTGGCATTCAAACTCATGCCACTTTGGATTCCTTTATCAGCATGGCGGTTCTTTGGCGAACCATGCGCGATTGGTGGTGTCTTCAGCGCACCAGCCGGGGCTTCTCAAGGGAAGCCTGCTTTCCCAAAACTGAAGGTTTTGATTTTTGGCCCCTGTTTCGCGAAGAGTGGCGGGAGTCTCTGGCCGGACCCCCGGCCATCTCCAATCTTCTTTCCCTGAATCTTTTTGAGGCCGCCCTGCAATCTCTTCCCCGGCAGAAGCTGGGGGTATATTTGCAGGAAAACCTCGGTTGGGAAATGGCGATGTTGACGGCGTGGCGGCAAAGCGGGCACGGCAGAATCATCGGCTTCCCCCATTCCACAGTGCGATTCTGGGATCTACGTTATTTCCATGATTCGGGGGATTTTGACCAGCAACTATCCCATTCCCGTCCCAAGCCAGACTTGGTGGCTACCAACGGCCCGCCGAACAAAAAAATCTTAAGACAAGGAGGATACCCGGCAAAAGAATTAGTTGAGGTCGAGGCCTTGCGGTATCCGCCAAAAATCAAAAAGCTAGCGATCTCAAGGGAAAAAAAATTAAAGGGCATATCTGCTGGGCCAAAGATCGTGATCCTAGGCGACTATGCGAAGACCCACACGCATAATCAAATGGAATTGCTCCACACGGTTGCTGACCGTATCCCTCACGGCGCTACGATTGTGGCAAAGCCCCATCCGGCATGCCCGATTCGCACCAGAGATTATCCCAATCTCTCTTTTTCGTTATCCTCCTGGCCCTTGGGCAGGCTTTTCACATGGGCAGATGTGGTTTATGCCAGTTCCACAACCTCATCAGCGCTTGATGCTATCTCCTGCGGTGTTCCCGTGATTGTGCCGATGGGCAACAGCAGCCCAAACCTCAGTCCGATCCGTGGAATCGCAAAAAAATGTTTCGTTCAGGACGGGGATCAGCTCGCCAAGGTATTATCGAAATATAAGGGAATAAAAAAAGCCGCCTTAAAAACCAAAACCCTTTTTTACTTAAATCCCGGCCTCAAAAAATGGAAAAGACTATTGTGCTCCAAAAAAAAATCGCCCCAAAAAAAATTCTCTTAACCGGTGGGACAGGGCTGCTCGGACAAGGCCTCGCTGCGTCCTGCCAGTCAAGCTACCACGTCTACAGCCTTGGTCTTAGGCCTCATCGAAGCAGCACTCCCTGGAGAAATCACTCGACTCTCGATATCACGAGCAAATCTTGTGTTGAGAAAATCTTTTCCCGGGTTTCCTTCGATGCCGTTGTTCACGCGGCCGGGATCGCCAGCGTGGATCACGTTCGAGAAAATTACGCCGAGTCTCTTGAATCCAATATTGTGGGAACGTTAAACATTTCAAGCGCGTGCCGAAAGCGCTCAATTCCTCTCATTTATATATCCTCCAACGCCGTTTTTGACGGGCGGAATGCCCCGTACAAAGAATCAGATATTCCAAATCCGGTCAACGAGTACGGGGAATTAAAGCTGGAGTGCGAGCGCTTAATTCAGAAAACCCTTAAGGATTACCTTATTGTGCGGCCCATCCTGATGTATGGCTGGAACAGCCCATTGGGTAGGCCCAACCCGGTGACTTGGTTGCTGCAAAAGCTGAATAGGAACGAAAAAGTCAATCTGGTCAACGATGTCAGGGAAAACCCGCTTTACAACGTGGAAGCTGGCCGCTGCATTTGGAAGGCACTGGAGATGAACATGCTAGGCATTCTCCACTTGGCCGGGGCCACGGAAGTCAGCCGCTATGAGCTGGCCGTGCAAGCGGCGGAGGTTTTCGGCAAAAACCCAGGGCTCATCCGGCCGGTTTCGAGTTCAAGCTTTTCGCATCTTGCCGCGAGGCCTCCCAACACTGCCTTTGATACGAAACGGATGAGAAAGGAGCTGGGCATCCAGGCTCTTCCCCTTGTGGAAGGCCTGATGGCCATGAAACATGCCAAGCCAAACCTTTAACAGGATTCCGGTTCTTTCGGTGGTGATACCGGCCTACAATGCGGAGGCCTTTCTTGGTCTTACTCTGGCCAGCGTGGCCCAGCAGACCTTCCGGGATTTTGAAGTCATCATCGTGGATGATGGTTCCCGGGATCAGACGGCACGGGTTGCGGAGGAATTTCTGGTCAAAGAAAATATCCAAGGCCGATGCATCCGGCAGGAAAACCGAAAGATTGCCGGAGCAAGAAATACGGGAATCCGGTCTGCCCAAGGGGAATTTATCGCCCTGCTGGATCATGATGACATCTGGAGGCCCGAAAAGCTGGAACGGGTGATGGAGGCGTTCAGCAGCTGGCCGGGAACAGATCTGATTTGCCACAATGAGCAGATCCTCAAGGATGGGAAGGTGGTTCGCATTTCCAAAAATCACCTTGGGGGTGGCACAGCTTATGAAGAGCTTCTTTTCAGGGGCAATACCCTGTCCCCGTCGGCCGTGGTCTTTCGGAAAGCACTTTTTGAACAAACCAGGGGATTCGACGAGAGCCCGGAACTCAACACCGTGGAAGATTATGATTTTTGGCTTCGCGTCAGCGAGGTCGGGAAAATCCGTTATCTGGACGCCGTCTTGGGATCTTACGTGCTTGTTGATTCTGCCGCCTCAAACCGTATTCTTTACCACCATCAGAATCTTGAAACCATGCTTAAACGGCACCTCAGGAAGTACTGCGAAAGCCGGCCGGGATTGGCGGAGAAAATAAGGTCTCGACAAAGGCTGGCTGCGGTATACCGATCAGCCCTGACGGCTCTGCGGCGACAGGGCATTGAACCCGCCGCACAGGAAAGCTTGTCCCAACAAATGATCCAGACCTGCTTTTGGGATCCAAAAAATATTTTCAAATATTTGGAAAGGAGACATTTCCACGTCCATGGAAATTAAAACCTATACCCACCCCAAAATACCCACAAAAAACGCCGGCGGCAAAATCAACGGGTATTTGATCCCCATTTATAACGAACACGAATCCCCGGTGGATCCAGTCCAGAGACCCAGGCAGGTATATCTGACGGTGGTAAATCCCGGCGAGACCAAAGGCCCCCATCTCCATATGCAGCGCTGGGGCCTGTTCACCTGTGTGTCAGGAAACGTAAAAATCATTATCCGCACACCCCAAGGGTATCGAGAGGAATTTTCAGGTGAAGACCACCAGTATCAAACGGTGCAAGTTCCTGCTGGGTGGCCCGCTGCCCTTAAAAACGAGGGCGCCAAGGAGGCTTTTGTCCTGAATATGCCCAGCCCGGCGTGGACACTCTCCAATCCCGACGACCATCCTGTCGGATCTTGGAATTACCCGGGATAGGAACTCATAAAACATCGGACTTGAGCGAGATAGAAAAGCAAAGCCGGTTGGCTCTTGCCCGAGCCAATCTTCCGCAACCTTTGGCTCAAGTTTCCAAGCACCATTCGATCGCGGTGATGGATCATGAAGTGTTGGCTTTTTTGGACCAAATTTCTCCTGAGGCACGGATTCTTGACATCGGCGGTTGCTGGGGTTGGCATTGGAGAAAGCTGGGGAAGGTTGACCGGGTCTCACGGGTGGTATTGGTGGATTTTGTGCCTGAAAACTTTGTCCATGCGCGCACTATTCTTGGCCCGCTTTTTCAAAAAAAAATAGAGGCGGTTGGCGGGGATGCCTGCCAGCTTCCCTTTTCTGATGCAACCTTTGACGCAGTTTGGACGGTTCAGACTTTCCAACACATCCGTGATTTTGATCGGGCATGCCGGGAGGCCTGGCGGGTGCTCAAACCCGGAGGAAAATTTATCAACTATTCCCTGCATGCCCCGCTCCTCCTCCGGATTCTCTACCGGATCTGGGGCAAGAAATTTCACCTCTGGGGAGAGGTCCCGAATCGGTTCTATCTCCGTCGGGCGGATGAGGAGCAAAAAAGTATCGTGGAGCAGATTTTTCAGAAACCCGTCCGGGAACGGTTCACTGAATGTATATTCCATCCGGATCTTCGTTTTACCCGTTCCGGGAAGGAGGGTAGCTGGCTGGGGGCCCTGGATGCACAACTCAGCGCCTTTCCGCTTTTGGGCTCCCTGATCGCGCGGCAAAAAAGCTTTTTTGTCGTAAAGTAGCCAAACAGGACTTCGTGCGCCTTTACCCAAAAGACAAAAAATCCTGAAATACGACCTATTCTGCTCCCTAGGCCGGCAGGCTTTGGGCGTGGCCTTGAAGACGTTAGGGCAGGGGGATTTGGGTATTCTCCTGCCTGAGTTTATCTGCCGGGATGTTCCGGAGACCTGTCGGCGGATGGGCTTTGCGATCCGCTGGTATCGAGTGAATAAGCAGTTGCAGCCGATTGGCTTATCCAGGATGCCCTCCTGCCGGGCTGTCCTGGCAGTGCATTACTTTGGATTTCCCCAGGATCTGCGTGCTTTCAAGAAATACTGTCAAAGAACCGGAGCGATCCTGATTGAGGATGCTGCCCACGGATTTCTTTCAAGAGATGCCCAGGGCAAACTTCTGGGAACAAGCGGGGATTTTGGGGTTTTTAGTTTCCGTAAAATCCTGCCGATTCCGGACGGAGCTGGCCTCAAGGTTTCTAAAAAGTGGGTAAAAAAGACCAGAATAGCCACCAGCGACATCCACCAGAATTCGGCATCCGACATGCTATGGAATCTGAAAAGAGTCTTGATAAAATCACACCCAAAGTTAGCAAAAATAATCCGGACTTTAGCTCGACCACTTTTGAAAATTTCTAGCCAAATCAAAAACATACCCCTGCTTCAGTCCGCATCCATCAATATCGAAGAAAACCTCAAAGATCTTGGGGGTCGTACAGAAGTTCAGCGAAGGCGTAAGGCTTGGTCCAAATTTCATCAGTTGGGGGTACGGTCTGGTGTTAAACCTGTTTTTACAAAGCTACCAGCAGGGGTCTCTCCTTATGGCTACGCTTTCTTCTCTGATCAGCCTATTCGTTCAATTCAAAAAGTGGCAGTAGCCGACGGGTTCACCCTTATTCGGTGGCCGGATCTGCCAAAAGATGCGGAGTCAGGAGTTCCTAAATTTTATAAAAATATCCACCTTGTGAATTTTCTTAAATCTTGTCCAAGTTGACCATCCTTGAATTTGCGGAAGATGGGGTGCAGTGGGACCGAATTGTCGCGGAGGCGGAACACTCCTCAGTGTTTCAAGCCTGGGGCTGGGGGGAATTCAAGCAACGCCAGGGGTGGTTGCCCCAAAGAATTCTTTTTCGCAAATGGTCAGGGACCGCTTTGGCCGGGTGTCAGGCCTTGGTGCGTCGGATTTTTCCCGGCTTCACGTGCGCATGGATTCCAGGGGGCCCGTTTTCCATTCAAAGTCACCCGCTCGGGGCGGAGGTTTTTGAAGCTCTGGGCCAGCACTTTCGGCAAGCTTTTTCCTGTGATTACCTGAGGTTGTATTTGATGCGGCCCAAGGAACCTTATTTGATGCAAACACTTTCCAAAAACATGAAACCTTCCCCTGTGCGGATTAATTCCGGCCGATCCGCTGTTGTCGACCTAACGTCAAACGAAGAGGAGTTTCTGGAACAGATGACAGGAAAGCATCGGTATTATGTTCGCCAAGGAGAAAAACAATCCATTCGGTGGGAGTTTGGCCAATCCGAGGAATTGATCACGGATTTTTCATCCCTCATGGCCAAAATGGGTAAGTTAAAGAAAAAAGATTATCTGGCCATTTCCAGCAAGACCCTAAAAACTTTAACATGCTGCTATGGGAGTGGGGCGCGCATTCTTGTTGGCTACCTAAATGGCAGGCCTGTTGCAGGTGCGACTTTATTAATTTTAGGGAAGTCGGCGTGGTATCTTCATGCCGCCAGTAATTTGGAGGGGCGAAGAACCAACGCGGCTTACGCTATGGTGGCTGAGATCGGGCGCAGACTCAGACCGGAGGGAGTCCAAGAAATGGACTTTGGTGGCCTTGGACCTGAGGGAGAAAAATTCAAGGGTCTAAACCACTTTAAAAAAGGATTTGGAGGTAAAATTATAAACTATGCAGGTGAATGGGAAGTAGGCGGATTCTTAGGTCGGTTGGCGGGCAACATGGCGGCATTTTTCAGATCTGGATAAGAGGCGTGGCCATTCTTTCGTTACTGCGCTCTTTGTTCGAATAAAATTGCGATAAGAAATCATCATTACACCTTTTTGCAATATCTCTATCCACTGTTTAGATGCTTTTTATAAGTGAATTAAACAAATAAAAGCGTTGATTAATAATTCTAAAAAACGAAAAATAATCCTTCTCTATCACTCTGTTGGAAAGCCTACATCAGACGATACCATGCAACTGCGGGTCTCTATCCCAGACTTTCAAGCACAGGTTGATATCTTGCGCAGTGGAGGATGGAAGATTTTAACTGGCGCGGATTTGCTCTTATCCAAGGATGATGTGCCAATGGCGGTGGTTTCCTTTGACGACGGCTATGAGGACCAAATTCGGGCGGCAGAAATTCTGGAAAATGCAGGAGGCAGGGGAACCTTTTTTGTCGTCCCCGGCCTCCTAGGGGAACAAATGCCGGGGGCGGGTTGCTGGAACCGCTGGAAGCTGATGTCACCGGGGCAAATCCGTGAACTTTCTGCCCGGGGCCATGAAATGGGCGGGCATAGTTTGACCCATCCGGGGCCGCTCGACCAGCTCGAGCCCATGGCTCGGCGAAAGGAAATCTCGGCTTGCCGAGCGCGATTGGAAGAATTGCTTGGCCGCGACGTCAATGGGTTCAGCTACCCCCACGGAGGCATCAATCGAAAAGTGCAAAGTGATGTGGCCGAGACTGGATACCGTTACGCCTGCTGTAGTAAACCCGGTCCATATGATCCGGAAGGGAATTTGTATTCCATCCCAAGAATCGAAATCCGGGGCCGCGACTCGCTTAAAACGTTCGTGCAAAAAATATCCGGACAAGGGGAAATCTGTCGGAAATTACGGTATCATCTTTCAAAAATGGTTCATGGGATAATCCGTAAACAATGATTCAAGCGTTATTAGGATTCAGAGAGTTAGGGGGTGTTCTTTTGGACGAATGTCTGTGTCGGATTGGATCTCCATGGGTGGGCAAATGTTTGCCAAAGAAAGCTTTAATTTTCGACATCGGGGCAAACAAAGGCCAAAAAACAGGCCGCTTTCTATTCCGTGGTTACCGGGTGGTGATGGTGGAGCCACAGCCAGCGATGGTTAAGGTCCTACGGTCAAAATTCGGAAAAGATTCAAACGCGCAAATTGAACAATGTGCAATGGGAAACCGGACAGGTTGGGCTTGGATTTATGCAAGTAAAAACAGTCCTGGCGTTTCAACACTTTCAAAGGACTGGATGGCGGGAAGGTTTTGTAGTTCAGGCAAATGGCAAAAGGCAGAAAAAGTAAAGGTTAAAACCTTAGACTATTTTATTAAAAAATATGAGCGACCAGACTGGATCAAGATCGACGTCGAGGGATTTGAGGTACAAGTCCTTGACGGATTATCCCAAAAGTGTGGAATTATCTCATTTGAATTTACCAATGAATTCATGCAGAAGGCTGTCAATTGCGTGCGCCGTTTACAAAGTCTTGGTTATCGCCTTTTTACCTTCACCATTAACGGGAAAAACCGATTTGAAGCACCTTGGCAAAATTGGAATAAAACCAAAACAAGTATAAAAAAACATACTTCTTCTCAAGGAATCTGGGGGGATATTTATGCAAGGTGAAAAGTCATTAGTTGACATCTCGGTCATAATTCCAACAAAAAACCGGACTGAATCACTCGTGCGGACTGTAAAATCTGTTGTTACGCAAGACGTTCAATGGGAAATTGAGGTCATTATTGTGGATCAGTCTCCCAGCCCGGTTTCTGAAAAGAAAGTGAAAAACAACTCTTGTAAAAAATGGGAACATGTAGAAATAAAAATTATTCATAAACCCGAATTGTCAGGCCTAACAGCTGCACGGAACGAAGGATTGAAGTGGGCTAAGGGAAAATACATCCAATTTATGGATGATGACGCAGTACTAGAAAAAAAGTACTTTTCAGGCATAATTCCAGTTTTCAACAATTCAGAAGTCGGAGCAGCTAGTGGACGAATCATAGAGCCTAGAAGCCGATTCCATCCCTTGGCAAAATATTCTCAAAGAATCTTTTTTCGAGGAGAATTCCGCCAAATTCGGGAAGAATGGTATCACCAAAAGTATCCAATGACAGTTGAAACCAATGTACTTCCCGGAGTGGCAATTTATCGCCGGGAAGTGTTCGAAGAATTCCTTTTTGATGAAAAATTGACCGGCTCCTCTACAGGAGAAGACGTCGAACTATCTTTCCGTGTGGGCAAGAAGTACAAGTTTATTCTCACCCCAAGGCCTAAAATACGGCACCATCCTTTTAGTTTGCGGAACAGAGATCTACGAGTACAGGAAAGTCAAAAGGTTATCTTTTACAAATATCATTTTAAAAAAAATCTCACTAAAGACATAAAAACTAAAATAAATCTTTTTGTTTTATTGGCCGGCTTTTTGGCTTTAAATATCATTTTATTAAAACCAAAAAGACTTCTAGGATGGCTTGAAGGTTTGTTGAAGAAAAGTCCGGCTCAGTGAAACACCCAGCTTGCCTATTTGGAGTAATCCTTTTTTTAACCCTCACTGCGATTTTGACTTTTGAATGGATCGCATCTGGGGAAACCCCTTTTAAAAAGCAGAAATTATATTTTTCTTCACCAGACTCTTTTTCTCAATATCAAAAAACCATCTATGATGCCGAGTCCTCTAGTTGGCCCGTTCTTTTTTCCAAATTAAATGATTCGAGAACGCCCATTCAGCAGAATCTTCTTGCTATAGCTTTTAAGTGCCTGCCTGTTTCGCCTTGGTTGCTTTTTCTTTTTAACGCTTCCGTTCATGCCGTTTGTGGTATGTTTGTATACCTAATCCTTAAAACCCTTTTTCCGTTTACGCCATCTTGCGCTGGCGCTTTGGTGTTTATTACCAATCCTACTTCATTAGAATGGACGGCAAACATGCTAAAAGATGGAGTATTTATCCTCGCGATCCTCGCGTTTCTTTTATGCCATTTGAAATTACTAACCTTCGTGAACAGACCCCTTCGTATTCTTGCGTTCGCAGGAAGCTTCATATTTAGCGCTTTTCTAATTTTTAAAACCCGTCCATATTTTCTTGAGGTCCTTCCTTTTTTAGGGTCTCTCATCTTAACTCTTAACTTCGCAGTTTATTTAAAAGACGTTGGACAGATTCGTAATCTAAAAAAAATAGTTGAGATGGTAATAATTCTCGTTTGTGCCGGACTTTTAACTTGGGCTGTGCCTCTTTTTTTGTCCCATAGCTACAAAGAGCAACAAAAATTAAACCTCTTTTATTTACCTGCTGGTGATTCCCCGGCCTCGATATATATGATGCCCCAAGATCGAATAATGCATGATGAAAACTTTCCTGTAGCGGGAATAATGCATGATGAAAACTTTCCTGTAGCGAACCGTCTCAATTGGGAAAGTAGCAGATTTCTGCCTGGATTCATCAATAGAGCAATGTATATTATTTCAATCAGGCGGGAAGGATTCCTGAGCACAGCCGGCTCAAGTAGGATCGATCAAGATATACACATCACTTCGCCGGTAGAATTTGCGCTCTATTTTCCAAGGGTTTTTTGTAACGGCTTTTTTTCCCCTTACCCGGACATGTGGCTGGGGCAGGGCAGTTCTCCAATCCACACCATGGGAAGAAGATTGCTTGGCCTCCTTTCCTTGGCATATTGGCCGCTCATTTTCACAGCATTTCTTGGAAGCATCCAACATTTTCGGAATGAAAAAATCCTGACGATCTTTCTCTTCTGTATAACAGGTGTCACCCTGTATGCTTATATGGCACCGAATCTGGGAGCATTAAACAGATTCCGGTACGGCTTCTACATGCTTTGGGTGGCTCTTGGTGCCGCTTTTATGGTGGAACAAATAATAAGAAAAAGTTCCGCAAAATAAGATGGGGTTAGACTTTAAAGCGGTTAAGTTCATTGAGCATGTTCACAAAAAGATCAAGCCCATGAATAAAATTGTGACAATCGGAAGGCAGGAAATTGACCGAGCCTTACTTCCGATTCATTATCAAAAAGATTATCCAAAAGACAATTCGGAGACCGGTTATTGTGAAAAACTTCTTGTGGGCGAACTCGGGGCATCAGTAGTGGATTCCATCGATTTTTCAGATTACGAGGGTGCAACTATTCTGCACGACATGAACAAGCCACTGCCCAAAAGGTATCATGGCCGGTACGATACAGTGATTGATGGTGGTTCCTTGGAGCACATCTACCATATAACGCAAGCCCTTGAGAATTGCGCCCTTCTATGTCGGCAAGGTGGACAGATCCTTCATTTTTCACCAGGAAACAATTTTTGCAACCACGGCTACTATCAATTTTCCCCGGATCTTTTTCATCAACTTTATTGCAAGGAGAACGGGTATCGGGAAACCGAAGTATTCTTGTCCGAAGTGAGCTGGCCCGGGCGCGTTTACCGAATCGCCCCACCCCAAGAAAAGCGCAGGGAACTGAACTCGCGGGGAAGAATACTTCTTATGGTAAGAACAACTGTTTTTAGGAGAAAAAAAGTCAGAATCTATTTTCAACAAGCAGATTATCAAGCCCGTTGGCTCAAAAAGGCGCTTCCTACATCCAAGTGGAAACTAAAAATGAGACAGATGAGCTGGATATACAAAATAGCTCAAAGATATTGCCAATGGGCAAGGGCACGGTCTTCCCAAATTTCACCCAGAAATAAAAATCTCAAGCTGGTCCGATTTTAATATTATCAAGAATCTAGTATTTTGTGACGGAGGCTTGGGTAACCGAATCCGTGGGTTGATCAATGCCTTGGGCTGGTTTCAGCCTGAAGAGTTGGAGATTCTTTGGCCCATAAATAACTGGTGCGAAGCCGGGTTCCTAGATGTTTTTGCCCCAGGCCCTTTTCAATTCAAGGAGGCGAGTTTTGATGAGGTTAAAACCCGGCTATGTCAGGAAAAAATCCTCCTTTTTGCCCACGAAAACCAGTTTGGCTGTCCCAGAGAACGCTTTAACGACATCCGGCGTTTGCGAAATCCAAGGAAATCCATTCTTGAGGCAAATTCCAAAGATAAAACCCAGGCGATCGTCTACACTTCTGAAATTCATCCCTCCTTTTCCCTTGAATCGATTCTTCGTTCCTGTGATCTCTTGCGTTGGAATCCAATGGCTCAGGCAAACGCATCGGCCTTTGCCCGCGCCAACAGCTTGGGAAAGGGCGAATACACAGGTTTCCATATCCGGCTTACTGACAGTGGGTATTGTCCAGAGCAGTACCGCAAATATTTCCGGACCAGCCGAAGATTTTACGGGAAAAGCCTGATTTGCACGGATGCCCATGAGGAAGCCCGTCGAATCGCCGGCGGCCGGCCGGAAATCTTGGTCCGGTCTCCGTCGGCCGAGCCGGAAAAGTACCGGGACGAACTCGCATGGCGGGAAACCACCCTGTATGCCGATGGCAGGTCCTTTGCCTTCAATGTCCGGCGAAGCCGGCAAGCCATCCAGGAGGCCGTCGTCGATTTGATTCTGTTGGCCGGCTCGAGGATCCGGCCCTCCCGGCTTTCCTCCTTTTCCGAGGTAGCGGGCTATCTGGGGTACCGGCACCAACCCATCGCGATGAAACTTCACCTGTTGAAGAGGCGCTGGATCCAGAAAATCAAATTTCTCATCTTATGGTGGCAACATACCCGACCCTAAGGCGGATCCGCAGTGCCGCCTACCAAGGCGTCAGGGAACTGGTCTATCGTAGCGGGTTGCCCGTGGTTTGGCCCGGCCCCTTCGGCCTCTCCCGCGGACTGATTGAAACCTGCCGATCGGCCCGGGGAATCATTCATGTGGGTGCGAACAGCGGTCAGGAAAGGTTCCTCTACGATTACCTCCGCAAGCCCATCCTTTGGATCGAGCCCGACAACGAATCCTTCCGGCGGCTGCGCAAGAACATCCGCAACATGCTCCGGCAAAGAGCGATCCTCGCGTTGTGCTGGAACAAGGACGGGGCAAGGGTCCCCTTCCACCCAACCAGTAACAACGGCCTCTCCTCCTCCGTTTACCCTCTAGCCCGGCATCAGGATTTGTGGCCGGAGGTCAAACCGAACGGGCGGGTGATGATGACCACCCGTACTCTCGACCGCATTCTTTTCCCGCAACGCCGGAAAAGGATTCCCTACGACACCCTGGTGCTCGACACCCAAGGGAGCGAACTTCAGATCCTTCGCGGCGCCGGCAAAACCCTGGCCCAAGTCCAGACCATCGTTTGCGAGGCCTGCAACTTCGAGGCTTACCGAGGGGGGTGCCGGGCCGGGCAGATCCGAAGTTTTTTGCGAAGGCGCGGCTGGCAACTTTTTCACTCCCTCCCCGTCTGGCGATCTGGAACGAAAACATACTTTGAGCTTATTTTCCGGAAAAGTACCGCCGGTTGACGTCCTGGTTCCGGAGCTTTCCGGGGGAGGAGCGGAAAAGGTCGCCAGGCTGATTGTCGAGGCGCTTCGCAAAAAGAAAACACCGGGATACCTGCTGGCACATCGCGTTCCGCCCGGAACTGCCAGGGAAAAGGTCCATTTTCTTCCCTCCGGCCGCTGTTTCCCCTGTCTGCGGGCGCTGGCCAAGTGGTCGGCCCAACACGGCGGGGCAACGAAGTTCCTGAACCTGAACTATGTGCTGCTTGCCCCCTGGCTGCGGTTGCTGGAGCCCGGTTGCCGCATTCTTTGCCGGCCGGGAAACACGATCTCGGCGGAGATCCGCTTTTTGCCCCTCTGGAAACGGCTCCTTTCCTGGCTGGGCTACCAGTTGGCATTCCTCTGTTCCGACACGGTGGTGGCCCAAAGCCAAACGATGGCCAAAGACCTGCAAAAAACCTTCGCGGGAATCCGCGGCAAGATCCGGATCCTTCCCAACCCGGTGGCCCCGGCCCTAGCGGCCAATTCGAGCAAACGGGAAAAGGACAAAACTCCAAGGCGCCCCTTCATCTTTGCCGCGATGAGCTTCAAACCCCAGAAGGATTTCGTTACGCTTTTCCGGGCCTTCCGCATCTTTTCCCGTTCCCTGGGTTCATCCACACCGCTTTTGGTAATCGCCGGACGTTTTCAAGGACCGGAGCTTCGCACCTTGCTGAGGCGTGAGGCCGGCTCCTCAGCAAGCCGCGTCCGATTGGCGGGGGAGGTTGGAAATCCCGATGCCTGGATACGTAAGTCCACCTTCTGCGCCCTTTCCTCCCATTACGAGGGCAACTCAAACTTCATTCTTGAAGCGGTCCACCACCGAAAAAAAATCGTGGTGACAGATTGTCCGGGGGCCAACCGGGAAATGGCCGCCCGCCATCCCGGCATCCTTCTTTGCCGTTCCCGGGATGCGGAGTCATTTGCCAACGGAATGAGAAGATCTCATCTTCGGCCCCAGCCCGGGCGCCGCCCCTCCATCAGGCACGGACTGAAAGAGTTTGAAAGAAACCTGATGACAATGATCCGTCCCGGGACACACGCGTGACCATCCTTGACGCTTATTCCCTCTACGGGCCCAAGGCGGCCAGCCACCGGATCCGACTGGCCCAGTTCGCGCCGGCAGCCCGGCAGGCCGGATTTCGGTTGCGCCTCCAAAGCCTGCTCGACAACCGGTATGTGCGGCGGCGCTTCATGGGAAACTGGCCCAATCTTCTCCGTGTGTTTCGCCTGTACTTACAAAGAATGCACCGCTTGCTACGGAGCAAACCTAAGGCCCGGGCAGTCGGGGCGATCGTCTATGCCGAGCTTTTTCCCGGGATGCCCTTTTGGCTCGAGCGCCTGTTTCTCCCCGTAAAATACATTTACGATCTGGACGACTCGTTTTTTCTCAAATACCGGACTGGGAAACTGTCCCTTCTCCGGCCTTTTCTCAGCAACAAAATTGACCGATTGATGCAGGGAGCGGAGGCAGTCACCGCCGGGAATTCCTTCCTTTGTGATTATGCCGCCACCGCCAACTCCCGCGTCGTTTTACTCCCATCCGCGGTGGACACGAATGTCTACCGGCCAGCGGACCGTCCCGCCAATGCCGAGTTCACGGTCGGGTGGGTGGGATCCCCGTCCACCGAGGTTTTTCTCGGGGAGCTTATCGGACCCCTGCGAAGGCTAGCGGCGGAAAAACCGTTTCGACTCCTTGTGATGGGAGGCGTATTTCCCCACAGGATTCCGGGGGCGAAGGTGGAAACGAGAACGTGGAGCCGCCGGACGGAGGTGGGGCTGATCCACAGTCTGGATGCAGGTCTCATGCCGTTGCCCGACAACGAATGGTCCTGGGGGAAGTGCGGTTTCAAGCTGATCACCTATATGGCCTGTGGAATCCCGGTGGTGGCATCCGAGGTGGGGGCCAACAAGGATATCGTCGATGAGGAAAGCGGATTTTTGGTTTACACCCCGGAGGAGTGGGAGGAGGCCCTGCGCCGGTTGCGGGATGACCCCGGCCTCCGGCGCCGGATGGGAGAGGCGGGACGGAGAAAGGTCTGTGCTGAATATTCGCTGCAAGCCGCAGCCCCGGTGTTCGGTAGGACGTTGAAGGAAGTGTTTGGGGACGGCCTTTAGCGGACGGAAGGCGGAGGATGGATGACTGAGGGCAGAGGGCGGTGGGGTGGGTCGTAAAATTCAAAAAGTGAAACAAAACTAAAGTCATGTGTGGGTTTGCGGGGTTTTTGGGCGGAAAATTCCGAAAAGAGGATGCCGGAGGCATGGCAGAGAGGATGGCGCAGGCCATTTTTCACCGTGGACCGGACGATGCGGGAATCTGGGTGGAGGAGGATGGGCAGATGGCGATGGGATTTAGACGACTCTCTATTCTGGACATAAGCCCGGCCGGACATCAGCCGATGGCTTCGCTAACCGGCAGATACGTGATGGTCTTCAACGGCGAAATTTATAACCACGGAGAACTAAGAGAAGAGCTGGGTTGCCTAGAAAGGAGGGCAGAGGACGGAGGGCGGAGGACGGAGGGCGCGGAGTGGCGGGGACATTCGGATACGGAAGTGCTTTTGGCAGGCTTTGAAACATGGGGTTTACGGAAAACTCTTGAGAAGAGTGTGGGAATGTTCGCCTTGGCGGTGTGGAACCGGAAGGATCGGGTGCTGACGCTGGGTCGGGACCGTTTGGGGGAGAAGCCCCTTTATTACGGTTGGCAGGGAGCGGGCGGGGACAAGTCTTTCCTTTTTGGCTCGGACCTTTCGGCCTTGCGGCAACATCCCTCGTTTGAGGGGCAAATCGACCGGGATGCGCTCCGCCTCTATCTCCGTTACGCGAACGTGCCTGCTCCCCACTCCATTTTCCGGGGAATCGCCAAACTTGAGCCTGGGTGCCTGCTTTCAGCTTCCCCGGGCCGGCCTGAACCGAAGATTGAAAAATATTGGAGCGTCAGGGAAGCCGTGGATGCAGGACTGGATCACCCTTGGAAGGAGAGTTTTTCCGGCGCTGCCAACGAGCTGAAAAACCTGCTGCGGGGGTCGATCCGGGGCCAGATGGTGGCCGATGTGCCGCTGGGGGCGTTTCTCTCCGGTGGAACCGACTCCTCCACCATCGTGGCAATGATGCAGGAGCAGTCCGCCAAGCCGGTCCGGACTTTCACGGTGGGCTTCCGCGAGGCGGCGTACAACGAGGCAGAGGACGCCCGCAAGGTGGCCCGCCATCTGGGCACCGAGCACACCGAGATCATGGTTTCCCCGCAGGACTCCCTCGCGGTCATCCCGCGGTTGCCGGAGATTTACAGCGAGCCTTTTGCCGACTCCTCCCAAATTCCCACCTTCCTGATCAGCCGCCTGGCCCGGCAGCATGTCACCGCGGCGCTTTCAGGGGACGGGGGGGACGAATTGTTCGGGGGTTATAACCGCTATCGTCTGGCACATCGGGCCTGGCAGAGCATGCGCTGGATCCCCCGACCGCTACGGGCCGGGCTTTCCCGCGGCCTGAGGAGCCTCACGCCCGATGCCTGGGACGGACTCCTGAGTCCCCTGGAAAAATTCATCCCCGGCCGGATGCGTTTCAGCCGCTGGGGAGAAAAAATCCACAAAGGTGCGGATGTCCTAGATAGTCCGGGCTTCGGCGAGTTGTACCACGGCCTTGTGTCGCACTGGAAAAGTCCTTGCAGTCTGGTGCCCGGAAGGAACGGGGAGACCGGGACTTTTTCAAAAAAGTTCGTTGAGACGGGAAGGGGACTCCCGGTGGAACGAATGATGGCCACGGACACCCTGACTTATCTGCCAGACGACATCCTGACGAAAGTGGACCGTGCCTCCATGGCGGTGAGCCTGGAAGTCCGCGCCCCCTTCCTGGATCACCGGGTGGTGGAATTTGCTTGGCGATTACCGCTCAAGTGGAAAGTCCAAGCGGGCAGTACCAAGGTGATTCTTAGAAAAATTCTTGAGGAGTACGTGCCCCGCGCCCTGACCGAGCGCCCCAAGATGGGATTCGGGGTGCCAATCGACGAATGGCTGCGAGGCCCCCTGAGGGATTGGGCCGAGGAACTGCTCGAGCCGAGCCGGTTGGCGGGGGATGGCCTGCTGAATCCGGACCCCATCCGACAACGGTGGCGGGAGCATCTTTTGGGCCAACGCAACTGGGCTCACTCCCTCTGGGTGATTTTGATGTTTCAGGCGTGGCGCGAGAAAGCCCACAGCAACGCCGCGCTCACAGGGGCTTAAGACGATAAAAAAAACGGCCGATCCACTCCCTAAGGAAAGACTCCGTCTGAACCAAGGCACGGGCTGTCGGGAAAAAATCCTCGGGTTTAAATCCGTAGACCGGTTGTTTGGCGGTCTGGTAGTCCACGGGGAAGGTGGTGATTTCCAGTCCGGTTTGGCGGAAAAGCTGCATGGCGCGCGGCATGTGCCAGGCGGTGGTGACAAGGATGATGGAAGTCACGCCTTGTTTTTGGGCCTCCGCACGGACCCGAAGTGCCTCATCCGCCGTGTTTACCACCGGACCCAAAACCTCAATCCCTGGAACTCGTTTCACCCCGCGTCGCTCCAACTCAAGGAGCAACCGGTGGGCCCCGGGGTCTTCACCGTCGTGCATCACCCACAACCGTGCCCCGCGCCCTTCTTTCCACAAAAGAGCGCCTGCCTCGAATCTTTCCGAGGCCTCACCGAAGTTCATCACCTTGTCGGCTCCTCGGTCCTCGGCACAGAAGCCACTGAGCACCACGATCGCTTCCGCCCGTGGACATTCCGTCACGGAAAGCTCCGGGTAAGAGTTTTCCAAGGAGTGCAGAAGCAGGCGGGAAACGGGGAAGATGGAGGCCAGGTAAAGCAAGGCGGCCGCCGCACCCACCCAGATCCAGCGGCGGGTTCGCCATCCCACGAGCAGAAAAACCAGCGCCAAACCCAAAGGAAGCAGAAAAGAGGGCAGGATTTTATTCAGGGAAAGCATGGACGCTAAGACCAAGCTTCCGGGAGCCGTCCCGGGAAACAAGCGTAAAGCGCCCGGGACGGGGGTCGATGGGCGTCCCATCCGGGTTTTACGGGTGATTGCCCGGATGAACATCGGCGGGCCGGCCCTGCACGTGAGCCTGCTTTCCGGCGGGCTGAACCGGGCCGGTTATGAAAATCTGCTGGTGGCCGGAACCGAAACGGCCCGCGAGGGCAACCTGGCCGAGCTGGCCCGGCAGCAGGGGGTGAGAACCGAATCCATCCCGTTGCTGGGGCGGGAAATATCGCCGCTACGGGATCCGGTTTGCCTCGCGCAACTCCGGCAAATCATGAAAAAATTCCGACCCCAGATTGTCCACACCCACACGGCCAAGGCAGGCTTCATCGGGCGGACTGCAGCCCTTTTGGAGGGCGTTCCCGTCCTTGCCCACACCTTCCACGGGCATGTCCTGAGCGGATACTTCAGCTTCCTTAAGGAGCGGCTTTTCCGGTGGATCGAGTCTTTTTTGGCGTCCCGCACCCATCTGCTCATCACCGTCAGCGAGGGGGTGGCCGACGATTTGGCCCGCCTGGGCGTGGCGCCCAGGGAAAAGTTCTCCGTCCTGCCGCTGGGCCTGCCCCTGGAGGAGTTTCTCCAGGTCCGGCCCCATGGGGAGCTCAAACAGGAGCTTGGACTTCCCGCCGATGCCATTCTCGTGGGTTCGGTGGGCAGGTTGGTGCCGGTCAAAAACCTCGGCCTTTTGGTGGAGGCGGTGGCGCTTCTCTCCCGCCGGGAGCCAAGGATACATCTGGTGCTGATCGGTGACGGGGAAGATCGGGAGAATCTGCAGAATCGGGCCCATCGCCTTGAGATCGCGGGTAAAGTCCATTTCCCGGGGTGGCGGAGAGATCTGGCCAAGATCTACGGGGGACTGGATGTGGTGGCCCTTTCCTCCATCAACGAGGGAACCCCGGTTTCGCTCATCGAGGCTGTCGCGGCCGGGCGCCCGGTGGTGGCAACGTCCGTTGGGGGCGTGCCTGAGGTGCTGGAAAACGGAAATCTGGGAATTTTGGTTCCGTCTGGCGACTGCGTGGCCCTTGCCGAGGGGGTCCTCCAGGCCCTTGCCCGGGGCCAAACTTTGGGAGAAGAAGACCGCCGCCGGGTGGTGGCCCGGTACGCTCCTGAAAGGTTGGTTCGCGAGATGGATTCCCTCTATCGGGCACAACTCGCCCGCTGCGCGGAATCCGGGTTAAGATAAGCCCATGAAGATCCTGATCACCGGTGGTGCTGGCTTTGTGGGGTCCCACCTGGCGGAACGCCTCCTGCAACAGGGCCATGAGATTCACGCCTACGACAATTTGAGCACGGGCTCCCTGCTGAACGTGAGGCCGCTTCGCTCGCACCGCAAATTCCGGCTGACGACAGCGGACATCCTGGAGGAAAAGAAGCTGGAGGCGGCGATCCGATCGGCCGACCAAGTCTACCACCTCGCCGCGGCCGTGGGAGTGCGCTGGATCATGGAAAACCCGGTGGAGACCATCATCACGAATGTTCGGGGGACGGAAAACGTCTTGGCCGCGGCCGCCCGCCACGGGAAGCCCACCCTGGTCACATCGACTTCCGAGGTTTACGGCAAGGCCATGGAGGTGGGGGGACAAAAAAAACTGGCCGAGGGCGACGATTGGACATTGGGTCCCACCCGGGTTCGTCGTTGGGCTTATGCCTGTTCCAAGGCGATGGATGAGTTTCTCGCGCGCGCGTATTTCGACGAGAAGGGGCTGCCGGTGGTGATTGTCCGCCTTTTCAACACGGTTGGTCCCAGGCAGACGGGGCGGTACGGGATGGTAATTCCCAACTTTGTCCAGCGGGCTTTGCTTCATGAACCCATCCCCATCCATGGGGACGGTAAGCAGACAAGGAGTTTTACTCACGTAGCGGATGCGGTCCGAGCCATGACCGACCTGATGAAACGTCCCAAGGCAAGGGGCGAAGTAGTCAATATCGGCTCCGGGGAGGTGATCTCCATTCGCGGACTGGCCGAAAGGGTGCTACGAATGACGGGGAGCCGCAGCCGGTTGAAGTTCATTCCCTATCACCAAGTGTATGCCGAGGGATTTGAGGACATGAGGGCGAGAACCCCGGACATCGCGAAACTCCGCCGCCTGACCGGCTACCGGCCGGAACATTCCTTGGACGACATCCTGGCCGACGTCATCGACCATTTCCGTCACGACCACGGGAACTGAGCCGCGCTGAACGAACCCCTGATCCTGCAAACCCTCCTCTTGGCCCTGGCCGCATCCGCAGCCGGAGTGGCCGTGGTACGGGCCGTTGCTCCCCGGCTGGGCTGGGTTTCCCGGCCCCGGGCGGACCGCTGGCACCAACGCCCCACCGCCCTGATGGGCGGAGCCGGATTCGTTCCCGGAATCCTGCTGATTTCCGCCTGGCAGCTGGCGGCAGCCCTGCCAAACGGACCCGCCTCCCTTTTCGCCCCTGCGGAGATTCCCCGGCCCTTGCTCGTCCTCGGCTCGGTCCTGGCCGGGGCGACGTTTCTTTTTGTGGCGGGCTGGCTGGATGACCGGCGGGAGCTGCGGCCCAGAACCAAGCTTCTGTTCCAGCTGGGGGCGGCCAGTCAGCTGGTCTATTTCGGCGGTGGTGTGACGGTGACCGGCTGGCCGATTGCCGATGCCGCAATCTCCTATCTCTGGCTGATCGGAGTGACGAACGCCGTCAACCTGCTCGACAACATGGACGGACTTTGCGCGGGCGTGGTCGGAATCATTGCCGCCGCCATGGCCCTGATCTGGACCGGTCCGGCTCCCGGAGCCGCCGTGGCGGCGGCCATTGCCGGATCCTGCGCCGGATTCCTGGTGCACAACCTGCCGCCCGCGCGGATCTTCATGGGGGACACGGGCAGTCTGCCTCTCGGCTTCCTCTGCGCCGGCCTGACGCTCCCCGGACTGGCCAACGACCATTGGGGCCGGCCCGAGATGACCGGTTGGGCGGGGATAGGTTTGCTCATGGCCTGCGCCATGCTGATGGCTGTGCCCGTGCTGGACACCGCCCTGGTGGCGATTACCCGGATCTGGAGTTCCCGGAGCCCGATGCAAGGGGGCAGGGACCACACCTCCCACCGGCTGGCCCGGCTTCTGGCCAGTGAACGGCGCTCGCTGGTCTTCTTTGTGTTTTTGGCGCTAGCCACTTCTTTAACTTTTGCCTGGTGTCTGCGGCAGCAGTCCCTCCTGATAACCACGGTGGCGGCCATCTTCTGGCTCAGTGCCGTCCTGCTTGGAAATTTCCTGGCCCAAGCCGAAGTCGCAGCCCGCCAAGGGCCTCCGCCCCTCCTGAAAGCACTCGGGGCCTGGCTGGGACGCTACTCCTTTTTTCCGCTTTGCTTTGACGGGATCCTTGTGATGACGCTTCTGCCCGCGGCCTACTATCTTCGGTTTGATTTTCGGCTTGGTCCGGACGAAGCCGAGGCGATCCGGCGAAGCATGCCCATACTTTTTTTCTGCTGTCTGGGGCTGGGGTTAACCGCCGGATCCTATGCGATCCGCTGGGACCATGCCGGCAGGGTGGATTATGTGCGGCAGGCGGTGACAAGCGCGGCGGGAGTCTTTCTCGCCTTGGCCGTCCTGACCCTGGCCACCCGTTTCGAACAGGGGTATTCCCGTAGTGCTTACCTCATCTTTGCCGTGCTTTTTATCAGTGCCCAAGGGGCCGGACGAAGATTCCGTGACCTTGGAGCCGTCCTGACCGCACGAGCCGCCAAAACCCTACATCATCGCCCGGTGGTCATTTACGGTGCCGGGAAAAGGGGAAAGCTTCTGGCCGAGGCCTGCGGAATCGTGCCGGAGCTGTCGGGTTACCGGATCGTGGCTTTTTTTGACGACAATCTGGCGCTGGCGGGAAAGAAACTGGACGGGCTGAGCATCTATTCAGGGCAGGTTCAGGGACGGTTGCCGCGGGCCGAGGAGGTATGGCTGGCCACGCCCACCATCAGCCCCAGCCATGCCCGAGGACGTCTGCCAAGCGCATGGGCCAAACTTTCCCTTCGGCGACTTGTTTTGGAACTTGAAACCACCGGCATCTAACCAACAGCCGACCGGCGCAGGGTTGGCTTCTCCATGGGCTGCGGCCTGGACCTTTGGCTTGGCCATCCTCTTTGGTGGTTTGGCCGGGGGGTTGACCTTGGCTGGGCGGTCGGCTTGCGGTGAGGCCGGGGGCTTTTGGCCGGCCCTGGTCACGTTACTGAGCAGCACAGTCGTTTATTTTGTTCTTTCCGACAAAGGCATCCGGAAATTTTTTCTTCTAGTCCCGCTGGGAATCCTATTTTCCGTTTTCACGGCATCCAGCCTCCGCGACTCCAGCGGGGACGGATTAGGGGCTCATGTCGCGAATGTGCAGTTGGTTGCATCCGGGAGTCAATTAGCTGTATCACCATTCCTAATTAGGGAAGGCCGTCCGATCTACTTTTTCATGGCCATTTTTCCCGCCGCCGGTTTTGCCCTTGAGTCCGGCAAATGGGTTCATTTTGCCTTCGCGCTTGCCGGCGGCTTCATGCTGGGCGCGGCGGTTTATGAAATCACCACCTCCCAGATTGCCTCCCTGACGGCCGGCATCCTGGCAACCCTTCAGCCGGTTCTCCTCTATCAAGCCCCCACCTTTTACCAGGATGGGATCCTGGCGGCTGCCGTGACCATTTTCTTTGCCGCTATCCTGCGCCTTTTTACTTCCCCAGGATGGCGGTCATGGGTCGTCTTGGCGCTGGCCTTCGGCATGGTCGCTTTGGCAAAAAAAGTCGGACTGGTCCAGGCTGCCTGGATAGCTCTTTTGTTTCCGCCCGCATTATTCTTTCTTCATCGATCCGTTGTCTCTTTCCGGTTCTTTCTGGCGGCTGCCCTGCTGATTTCCTTCATCTTCGCCGCAGCGATCCTCCGATGGCCCCCCCCACGGGAAAGCCAAGGAATCCTGAATGAATTTCTCCTGCTGGTTCGACCATTGGTGGATGCCCGAGGCCTGGATCACAACGGGTCCGGCGGCATTCACGGTGGATGCGGCGAAGTTTCGCCCCACGCACCGGTGATGTTCTGGAAAAGAAATTTCGCCGCTTCCAAGCGGGGAGAGGACGGCCGAGGAATCAAACCTCCCTTTTGGTTCACCCGGCCGGAACTGGATGTTTTTTCCGATCTCACCCCCGACCTGCGTTTCGGAGGGTATGGTCCGCTTTATGCGACAGCCTGTTTTTTAGCCCTGATCCCCGGAGCGCTACTGCTGGCCGCCGGATCCCAGCGCCAAGCAGGGTGGATCTGGATTCTGGTGGCATGCCTCGTATTAATCCCCCTGACCCCAAGTTGGTGGGCCCGATGGTTTCCCCAAGGATGGTGGATCCCTTTCGCGGCTTCGGTGGGATTCCTTTGCGGGCCTCCGGACTGGCAGGCAAAATTCAGGTGGGGCGGATGGTTGGCGCGCCTCGGACTTCTGGCTTTGGGGCTCAACAGTCTGCTGATTTTAATTTTTACGGTAAAAGGCTATTGCGAAGCCGAAACCGTCATCCGCCGGCAACTGGCCCTGCTTGCCACGTTTTCCGCCCCGGTCCAAGTGGAGACTGGGCACTTTGCGGCGACCCGCTTCTGGCTGGAGCGGGAAAAAATTCCTTACACCCGCGAAAAAATGCCCACGGACGCTGCTTCCATGACCCTGTACCGCACGACCTTGCGGGTCCGGCTGGGCGGGGAGGATCTGGAACGGATCCGAAGAGAGCCGGCCACTTTGCGGCTACTGGAGAAACACAAACTTTTGAACCTGCCTGCCGGCATCAGCGCCGCCCGATAACCCGCTTGCTTCTTTCCCCCGCAAAAACAGGAAAGCCGAAAAAAAATCCTACCCGGAAGCGTTCTCCCGACGTTTCCGTGGTGGTTGCCACCAAGGACAGGTCCGGCGTGTTGGTGGATCTGATCCGCTCCCTGGCCCGGCAGAAGACAAGTCCGGACAAATTTGAAATTCTGATCCTCGACAACGGGAGCCGGGACGACACCTCCGCCCAAATCCAACGCCTCCGAAAAAAACTCCCTGATCTCCAATTACACTACTCCTTTCTTCCCGTGGCCAACGCCTCCCTCGCGCGGAACGAGGGGGCCCGGCAGGCCAGGGGACAATACCTGGCCTTTCTCGATGACGACTGCCGGGTCCCCCCAGACTGGATGCAAAGGGCCCTGAAGGGTCTGCGCCAGTCGGGAGTCAGGGCCCTGGGGGGCCCGGCCCTGGTCCCCAACAGCAAAATCTATCCGCGGTGGTTCCGGGGCGACTGGGAGGACCTGAAGCACCCCATCCACCGGGGCTGGCTGGGAATCAACCAGTACCTGTTTGAGGGAAATTTTTTCATCCGCCGATTGGACTACCTGACCCTGGGGGGAATGAAGACGGCGATGGGACCCTCCGGCCGGCGCTTTGCCTTTCACGAAGGGACGGAATTGCAAAACCGGATCCGGCAAAGGTGGCCGGGGACAAAGCGGATTTATTACGATGCCGGGCTGGCCGTTTCCCACCTGATTCACCCGGGCAAGGTCCGGTTGCGTAACCGCTGGAAGCGGATGCTGTTGGCCGGGCTCGACCACCCCCAGGCCCATGCCGGCAACCATGCCCCGATAAAGTTTTGGAAGATCCCGGCTCTTGCCATTCGCGCTGCCTGGAGAGGGATCCGGGTCGGTTTCAACCTGGCGCAAACTCCCTTTCATTCAAAAAGACACTGGCGAAGCCAGGCCTACAACCGGACCGCCCGGGAAATTTACCGGTTGGGAGAAACCCTCGGATCCATCCAACTCCCCTTCCGAAAGGAGGAGAGACCGGAAAACCTGCTCCCCTCCCAAACGAATCTTCGCAGCCTCCTGCGACGCCCCTTTCTCGGCCTTTGGCGAACTTGGCAAAAGAGGCTGGAGGCCGGGACCATCCCCCTCCGGGTGGCCCGCTCCACCCCCGGACTATTGGCGTCCGGCGACGGCACGGAGGGAGAAATCATCTGGTCCAAGCCCGGGGAGACCAACCGGCTTCATCGCTCCCGGGGTTCCGGGACCCGACATCACCCGCTGCTTGCCAGCGAGGGGCAGTTCCACCAGCCCCGGTTGTGGCTGGCCAAACTTCCGCAAGCCACGGTCCACGGGCCCAGTGTGGCCGTCGTCACCAACGACCGGACTCTGTTGGCCGATGTCAGCATCGAGTGGTCCAAGGATCCGGAGGACCACGGCATCATGCGGAAGTTTTTCCTGCCCAAACCCACGGAACTTCCGGGCACCTCCTTCCTCCTGGCCAGCACGGGAGGCAACACCTTCCACCACTGGATGATCGATGTGATCCCGCGGCTGATGTTTTTGGAGCACGGACCGGGAATCCGGCCGAACCGGTATCTGGTCAATGGCCTCGGTCAACGATTCCAGAGGGAGAGTCTTGAGCTGTTGCAGATCCCGGCCTCCCGCTGCGTGGCGCTGGAGGAGCGGAACTCCTTCTGTTGTGAGACACTGCTGCTTCCCTCCCTGCCTTGCTCTTCCGGCCATCCCTCACGCGCCGTCTGCAATTTCCTGAGAAAAGCGATCTTACCGCCTTCAATTTCACGCGCGTTCGGAACCAGAAAAAAAATCCTAGTGGGTCGTTCCGATACAATCAGCCGTCAAGCGACATACTGGAAGGAAATCCGCACCCGGTTGCTGGCCGAGAGTTTTGAGGAAATCCTGCCTTCCCGAATGTCGTTACAGGAGCAGGCCGCGGCGTTCCACGGCGCGGACTGGGTGGTGGGCATCCACGGCGCCGCCCTGACGAACCTGGTTTTTTGCCGGCCCGGCACCAAGGTGGTGGAGCTTTTCGGCTGGAACTACGTGAATCCCTGTTACCGGGATCTGTGCTCGGTGGTGGGCCTGGAGCACCACGGGGTGGTGGCACGGGGGCCGGGCGAAGGGCCCGAGATTGTTTTTGAACTGCACGACGCCTCGGGTCCGATCCACGTTGAGCCGGAGCAGGTGCTTGAAGTTTTGAAAGAGGCGGGGTTGCGCTGAAGGCAGAGGACGGAAACAGGAGGGCGGATAACAGAAGACGGAGGGCAGTGGGCCTCGTATTGACAGGGATAACCTAGCAAGTATGGTTACCCATATGAAGACAACCATAGATATTGCTGATCCTATCCTGCGCAGGGCGAAGAGGGTGGCGGGCGAGGAGGGGGTGACACTCCGGGAGTTGGCGGAGGAAGGGCTGGAGATGGCGTTGCAAAAAAGGGCTGCCCGAAAAAGCAAAGGATTTCGGTTGGTCACCTTTGGCGACCCGAAAGGGGAGCCCGTGTCCGTCGATTGGGAAGCAGTGCGGGGCTTGGTTTATCCAACCTGATTTCTGATCGCCGTCGATACCAACTTGCTGGTCTATGCCCATCGGGCGGACTCGGTGTGGCACCGACAAGCCCGGGAGTGCATGGAAAAGCTGATAACCGGAGGATCCCGCTGGGCCATCCCTTGGCCCTGTTTGTATGAGTTTTACGCAGTGATCACCCATCCAAAAATATTTCCGAGACCCACGCCACCGACAACGGCACTGGATGCCTGCCAAGAATTTGCCTCCTCCCCACAAGTGCGACTACTGAACGAGACGGAAGATTTCTCAGAGAAGTTTGGCGGGCTGATCAAAGGATTGGACTTAAAAGGACCCAAGATTCATGACGCCCGGGTGGCGGTGCTTTGTCACGTTCACGGAGTCAGAGAGCTCTGGTCATGCGACCGTGATTTTTCCCGATTCAAGTTTCTTAAGGTGGCGAATCCGGTGGTCGGTTAATGCGCCTTAGGCGCGCTGGATGATGATTAAGAAAGGCAGAGGGCGGATAATGGATGGCAGAGACTGGCGTCTGCCATCAGACCTCCGCCCTCTGTGCTTAGTTTTGGTCTGAGATCACTCCGTCACCAGCTTATTGCGTTTCGCCAGCCGCCATTTGGTGAGGTGGAAGAACCAGCGGCGCTGGGCGATGGGTTTAATCGGGGTGGTGAAGACCTTTTCTAGAAAGTTTAAAAGCCGGTCCTCCGAAAAGACGGGGGGCGGGACATTGTCCCGGAACGGGGGGGCCTCGAGGTACTTCCGATATAATTGTTCATCCGCGTCGACCGCGCAGACGTAGTCGGCCAGTTCGGAAAGGGATTTAAAATCATAGGCGTTGATAAAAGCCTCAGGGTTGAAGTGATCCGAGGCCCTTGGATCACCCCAGAAGATCGGGATCGTGTGGACCGCCATGGGATCGTACATCTTTTCCGTGGTCCATCCGGCCAAGTGCTTATTTTCAAAAGCGATGGTAAAGCGGTACGGTTGTAGTATGTGCAGTTTTTGATCGTGGCCAAGTGGAATGCCCCAACCAACATTGTTGGCTGCCCGACCGACCGAATCCACTTTTCGGTGCCGGTTCAGCTCGTTAAAAAAAGCCATGCGGTGACGGACCGAACGGTCCACATAGGCGGAGAGCAAGGCACAAAAACGTGTTTTTTCCGCACGGACACGCTCCCAGTCCGGGTTTTTTCTGATCAGGGGATCAGGAGAGCGGTTATAAGCAAAGATCGGGAGGTAGTAATGGCGCGGATCGGATCCGAGAAAAGGCAAGACAGCGTAATCACACTGCTTCCAGTCCGGCGGATAAACTTCGTGATGGGTATAGATCTTAACGCAGTTGTAAAGTCGGTGCCGATGACCGGTGAGGGCATAGATCAGGAATTGGGGGCGCTCCTCCCGGACAACCCGGAAGCGACGGGAGACGACCCGCACAAAAAAATTCTCCAGATGAATAGGGCAGTCGCTGAAGTTGAGTGAAACCTCGGGTAGGGAGTTCACGAGCGCTTTGCCTTAAGGTGGCGGTCCCAACGGGCCTCCCATTCGGCGAGGGGTCGCTGGTGCAGGCAGTAGGTGGTTAAAGATTGCTGAAGATGCCAGAGCCCGGATGCCTGACTTGGCTGGGCTTCAAGGCGACGCATCAAGGCGATCATTTCCTCCCAACTATCGGGAACCGTGTTGGGGGTCAACAGGGAGAGATTATTAGGCATCGAAGTACGGTTGCCGAAACAAAGGCAACCTGCGGCGGAGGCTTCATTCAAGGAGTTTCCCCAGAGCGGCTTATCAACCATTTGAAGAAAGTAGCGACTGGAGTGAAGAAGCTCGAGTCTAACGGCTGGAGAATTCATATTATCACGGACCACGGCAATCTTCCCCAAGCGGCTACGAATCTCTTCCGGAATCGTCCGGGCGGTATTGACCTCCAAAAGGATCCCCGACCGCTCCTCCCAAGGCTTGGCGCCGAGAAGCCGGTGGGTGGCAAAGTCCTGGAGAATGTAGGGAAATTCCAAGGCATGAGGTCGGAGGGAAGGGCGAACCCTCCAGCGGCGAGAACCCCCGTTCAAAAAAGCGTGATATCCTGCAGGACTGTCGCGATAGGCTTCTTTAAAGCAAGGAGAGCCCGTCTCGCTGATCCAAAATGACCAAAAGATGTCCGGGTGTTGACGCACAATTCGCTCCGGCACCGCAAAATCCTGCACAATCACGGCTCCGTAGGATTTCCAATCAATAGAATCGACAAGAATGGCCAGTTCGCCCTGCGTAGGATGGTTCGGCGGGAAACCTTCCGGACGGAGATTACGGAAGTTTTCGTGAATCCGGCGGGAATTTTCAAAATCATTATCATGGGCAAAAAACTCACGCCAGACCTGACACTCTGGGGCCGGGTCCAGTTTCACGATCCGGAAGTCGCACTGGTATCTTGTGAAAAGACTAAGTGGGCCGAAGGTCTTCAAGGTGCCCAAAGCCAGGGCCTTCAGATCGGAGGAATCGCCCGGAATTCCGTAAACGTGGGAACAGTACTCCCCTTTGATAAAAGCGATGCGACCTTGAGGGGGGTTGGAGAGAGCCGGATGGGTCAGGTTGGGAACCGCGCCGATTTCAAGATAGCGAAGGGCGGGACGGGGAAGCAGGGACAAAGAGGGGCGAAAGAATTCGGGGATCTGGAACATTGGGGTAGGGCAGATCATGCGGCTGTGCAAAAATAGGGGCGAGTTTTCTTTAAAGGAAGAAACATGATCCGAAAAATCAAGGGGTTCTTTTATTCATGGTATCCTTCTTCAACCCGCTCATTTCATGGGAAACGAAGAAAAGGGATCTTTTACCGTTATGTGGACCATGAAGTCTTGGAGTGTCAAATGGAGCAGGATCGGATTTTCTGGTCAAAACTCCTTCATCCAGAAAAAAGGGGTCGATTTGCTGAAATTGGCGGGGACGGAGTGATTGGAAGCCATACCCTCGGTTTGGAAATGTTACATGGTTGGGAGGGAACGATTTGGGGGCCCAAGCCAATACCGCGAGCAAAGGCAGAAGAGGCTCGAAAATGCCGAGTGCAGAATGCGTCTGGGGACTTAAAGTTTGCGAAACCGTTAGATCTAGTGGCGATACATCGCCCCGAAGAGTTTGTGGAATTCTGGGACGAGATAGAGGCAGGTCGGTTGGTTGCCAAATGGGTGATCGTGGAGAACCGGGAGCCAGAACCACATTGGTGTCGATTGCTGGAAAAAGCGGGTTATCGGTTGCGATTTTACTTTCATGACGATGAGTATTATGAGCATTTTTCTTCCGGAAGCATATGAAAGTTGCCTTCCACAGCTCCTACCTTGGTTATCGAGGCACGGAAATCGCCCTCATGGATTACGCGCAGGGTAACAAGGAGGTGCTGGGGAATGACTCTCTCTTTCTTATGCCCTGGCGTGAGGAGGGGGAGAACCATCCTGTGAGTCAAAGGATGATGGGGATAGCACCCCTGCGTTTCTACCGGTCGGACGATGAACGGGAGGCGATACTGCAGGAGGAACGGGCAGATTTTTTCTACTGCATCAAGAACGGATTTAATGATGGAGTTTTTTCAAAAAGAGTCCGGACGGGGGTTCACGCCATCTTCCGCGAATCTGAATTTCATGGGGACATTTACGCTTATGTTTCCCATTGGCTATCTGAAGTAATGACTTATGGGAAAGCACCATGGGTGCCGCATATGGTGAGGTTGGCGGAAGACGCCGGATGCCTGAGGTCAGAGGGCGGGGGACGGAGGACGGAGGACGGTGGGCAGTGGGCGGATGTCGTTGTGCCCAAAGACGCGATAGTTTTAGGACGGCATGGGGGAGATGATTCGTTCGACATTCCCTGGGTTCAGAAAGCAGTGGTGGAAACCGCCAAAAAGAATCCTGCAGTCTGGTTCCTTTTTATGAACACCCGAATTTTTTCCGGTGCCAAGGGTATTCCCAACATCCAATTTCTGCCGGCCACAGCGGATCCGGTTTTGAAAAAGAGGTTTCTAAACACCTGCGACGCCATGTTGCACGGGCGGATGCGTGGCGAGACTTTCGGGCTTTCCTGTCTCGAGTTTGCGATGTTGGGGAAACCAGTTTTGACCTATGCCGGTTCACCGGAACGGGCGCATTTGGAGATTTTGGGAGACAGAGCCCTGCCTTATCAAAACGCCAAAGAGCTAGAAGAGCTTCTCTGTCATCCGTCATCCGTCATCCGGCCTCGGGTGGAGAGCGGAGTTCAGAGGACGGAGTTCAGAGGACGGAAGACGGGGGCCTTTGGCCAGATGGTAGAAGGCGGAAGCCGGATGTCCGTAGCAGGACGCTTAACCGACTATGAACCAAAGGCGGTGATGAAAAAATTTCAAGAAGTGTTTCTAAAATAGATGGTCACAATTGCCACATCGCTATCGCCCGCACCCACGTCACGGGAAATTCAAAAATCCGCATTGGAGTCGTGGAGGGCGGCGGGATTCCGGTCCGTAAGCCTGAACTTTCCGGAAGAGATCGAAAGCCTGAAAAAAAATATCGGATCATGGACCGAATTTAGGCCAGCCAAGAGATCTTCAAAGTTTGCCGGCACCAGGAAGTTAGTGCCGGTAGTGGATCTACTCGAGGCGTCGTTTGAGGCAGGGGAGGGACCGGCCTTTGTTTTGAACGCGGACATCCATCTCTCCAAGGACAGCTCCCAGTTGAGCCGGAGTTCGCCTGATGCCGTCGTTCTTTTACCAAGGTGGGAAGTTAACTCTGTCTCTTCAGTGGAAGCGGAAAAAAATCCCTGGGGCTGGGACGGGGTTTTGGTGGGACGGAACCTGCGTGGACGATTCAGCAACCCCTCATTCGGGCTGGGGCTTCCCTGGTGGGACTACTGGATCCCGTTCCGTGCCCTTTACCTTAAGGCAGATTTGTTTGAGCCCGTCGAAATGTTCGCCAAGCACGTGCGGCATCCGGAGAAATGGAGCGAACGGGACCGGGAGGTATTGACGCCCGAGATGTGGAGGGAGGTCGGGGTGGGACCTATGCGCCGATTTTGGATGAAAAACCTAGGCCCCAAGGCCATGCGCAAATATTACGGTTACCACAACCATTTGGCCGGGCTGATCCGGGAAAAAGTCGCCGCCGCAAAAAAATCACTCTGATCCCCAAAATCATCCACTACGTCTGGTTGGGGCCCAAGCCACTCGACCCCCTTTCCGAGAAGTGTGTCGAGAGCTGGAGGCGTTGGTTGCCGGGTTGGAAAGTTCAGCGATGGGATGAAAGCAATTCCCCCATGGATCACCCTTTTGTCCAAAACATGATGAGACGGAAATATTATGGTTTTGCCTCCGATTACATCCGTCTTTGTTCCCTGGAGCGCCATGGAGGGCTTTATCTGGATGCCGACATGGAATTTATCCAAAACCCAGAGCATCTTTTCAGTGCATCCTGTGTAACGGGATTCCTGTCTGCTCAAAACAGGATCAGCAAAAACTCCGTAGGCCTGGGGTTTTTGGGGGCCGTGCCCGAGCATTCCTGGATTGCCGAACTCAAAAACGGCTACCGGGCCGAGACGCCGGCGGTGATGAACACATCTTTGGCCACGGCCTCTCTCCGTCGCCGTGGATTGGCGAATCTAAAAGGTATCCCCCCTGAAACGGATTTTGTCGATGTCGGGGAGGTGCGGATATTTCACTCGGATTATCTTTACCCACAAAAAGAGTGCGGCGAGTTCAAAATCCGTGTGAGGACCGTGGCCATCCACCACGGATTGGCACAATGGGGTGGCCCGGAAGATCCATTCCCGTGGTGGCGGAAGTTGTACGACCTGCGGCTCGACCGCAAGTTGCTCCGACCGATTGAGGCGTTCGTCAAAAAATTCCGAAATCCCTGCGGGCGCACTCCATGAGCCGAAAACTCCCCGTAACTCTCATTTTCTACCGCAGGCCGGAGCAGTTGAGGTTGGTCTTGGAGGCGGTCCGGGCCTACCGCCCAGACACTATCTTCGCCGTCTCCGATGGGGCCAGACCCGGGGATTCCCTGGGGCAAGACTGTGTCCAGAAATGCCGTGCGTTGCTCCAGCAAGCTGTTGATTGGCCCTGCCAGGTGGAAAGGATCTTTGCCGAAACCAACCTCGGTCTGCGCGGCAGGGTGGAGTCGGGTTTAAACGAGGTTTTCCAAAAAACAGATTTCAGTGTGATTTTGGAGGAAGACTGCGTCCCCCTGCCGGAGTTCTTTCCTTTTGTGGAGGAGATCCGCTCCCGCTGGGAGAAGGAAGAGCGGATCGGGGCGATTTCCGGCAACTCCTTCCTGCCGGCAAATCATCAGCTGGCCCACAGCTATTTTTTTTCCCGCTACCCGCACATCTGGGGATGGGCCACTTGGGCCCGCTGCTGGCGAAAGCACACTTCCGGCGACAACGTTTGGCCGGTGAAGGGAGGGCTGGGGTCACTTTGGCCGGACATGGACAAGAGGGAAAAGGATTATTGGGAGAGAATTTTCAACCGTGTTTACCGGCACGAGCTGGAGACTTGGGATTACCGCTGGCTCCTCAGCTTCTGGCGCAACCATTGGCTGGCCGTCACCCCGCGGGAGAACCTCGTCCAAAACACCGGATTCGGGGAGGGTGCGACCAACACCAGGGACCGAAGCGTCGACCCCGGGGTAGAGAGAACCGGCCGGATGTCCTTTCCATTAAGTCATCCGGATGAAATCCGGCGGGATGAGGTGGCCGATCAGGCAGTTTTTCGGAATCACTATCTAAGGATGGAAGGGCGCCTACCCTTTTGGCCCCGGCTGATGCGATCGCTGGGGAAGAGGATTTTGCGGTAGTCGGTGGACAGTGGTCGGAGGGCAGATGCCAGAGGACGGAGGACGGTGGTCGGAGGTTGTTCGATTAGGATTAAGATGAAGATTAAGGAAGAGTCCGTATAACAAAGGACGGATGGCGGAGGGTAGTTGTAGAAAAATCAAAAAGTAAAGCGGTTTGACATCGATATGATATCACTTACTTTCAACCCATGACAGCAGTCACAGTCTCTTCAAAATACCAAATCGTCATCCCCCGGGAAGCCCGGCGGAAGTTCGGAATCACCTCGGGAACAAAGCTTCAAGCTATCGAGGAAGCCTCGGGGCTGCGTTTGGTGAAAGAGCCCACTCTCCAGGAAATCCCCGGTCTCCTGAAGGGAATGCCGGTCAAGGATGATTTGATTCGCGACGAAAAAGACCGCTCTTTGCCTTGACGGTTATCCTGGATAGTTCGGGTTGGATTGAGTTGCTGAGCGGCTCCTCCCGGGCGAAGTTGTATCAACCAGCGCTTCGAGCGAAGAGATTGTTGGTGCCAGCCATCGTCCGTTACGAGGTGGCAAGATATACGCTCTCTCAAGGAGGCCAGCCGGCCATGGAATTGGCCTTGCGGGCTTTATCCCGCTTTGAATCGATTCCCGTGGATGAAGCCTTGGCGGATTCTGCCGCCCGCTTGGCCGACCAACAAAAGTTGTCCCTGGCGGATGCCTTTGTTTATGCGGCCGCTCAGGCCCAAGAAGCCGAGTTATGGACCCAAGATCGTCATTTCGCCACGCTCCCCGGAGTTAAGTTTTTTCGGAAATAGGGTTGTGTATTTTCGGTATCCTTAAAGTTGAAGAGTTTCAAAAGGGCTTGAGATTGTAGGTGGGTAGTAGAGTTAAGCCGGTAGGCAGTGAGTTTGGGCTTATTGCCAACTGCAAACGGCTAATAAACCAGCGGAGGACGGTGGTCGGAGCGCGGAGAACTAAGTCCTAAGAACTCAGCCCTTAGTCCTAAAGTGACCGCGAACTGCTAACGGCCAACCGTGTACCAAAGTGATCACTAGTCGGTTTAGGGAAGGCGAATTTTGAAAATCTTACTCATCCAGGATCATCTTAGGAGCGGCGGGGCGGCCCGGGCGGCCGGGAGATGGGTGCATCTGCTGAAGCAAAAGGGTTGGGAAGCACGGCAGGTTGCTGGCGATGAGATGCCTGCCCTTGGGCACCGGTTAACCGGAAAACCTCCCCGGGGCTGGGGGCGGGTTCGTGAGCTTTTCGGCGACCGCACCCGCAAGAGGAAGGCCCTCGTGGAACGGGGACTGGCCGAAATTCTCAAAACGGAAAAGCCGGAAGTCGCCTGGTTTCATAATGTGGCCGGGGGTGGGAAGTGGGGATGGGGGATGGAGATGCTGACGGCGGCAAGGCAGACCTGCCCCGTTCTTTGGACGCTGCACGACATGTGGGCTTTGGGGAGTGGCGAAGAGTCGTATTGGGAGGTCGAGGAGAAGAAAGCGGGAAGTGGAAAGGGGCAGGGGCCAGGGGGCAAGGAATCACGGGTGGAAAGTGTGTGCGGGGCGGGCGGAAAATATCCGGTGACACTGACGGCACCGTCGAAGTGGTTGGCAGACCTGACAACACAAATTACCGGGCAACGGTGTACCGATCTGCCCAACCCCATCGATCCCGCTCTTTTTAGTCCCGGGGATCAGCGGGAGGCCCGCCGCCGACTGGGCCTTCCAGAAAGAGGACCCGTGGTTTTGGCCGGGGCCGATTCTCTCCGCGACCCGCGCAAAGGCTTTGATCTTTTGGTTGAAGCATGGAATCGGATCCGACCCAAGGGCGCCACCCTGGCATTGTTTGGCCGACACGGCGAAGCAACACCCGGCCACGCCTATCTGGGAAACCTGAATTCTGACGAGCAGATGGTGGCGGCTTACCGCGCTGCGGATTTGTATGTGCATCCGGCCCGGATGGAAAACGCCCCGTGCACGATCCAGGAGTCGCTGGCGTGCGGCACTCCTGTGGTGGCGTTTCGGGTGGGGGGTATCCCCGAGATGGTGAATGATGGCCGAACCGGGTTGCTTTGCGCATCCATCTCGGCGGATGCCCTGGCCGGGGCACTGCAGGCAGCCTTGTCGGATGCCGGGCGGCTGGAGGAAATGAGAAAAGTCTGCCGGAAGCAACCCGCGAACGAGGGCTTGGAAGAAAAAATCCGCCTCTTGATGCGTGGGGCTACCGAAACCGGATGAGTTCCACCCCCGCCCTGCCTCTAGTCACCGTCGGCATGCCCGTGCGGGGAGGGGAACGTTATATGCATCAGCGGTTCCAGAACCTGCTGGCCCTGGACTATCCGAACCTCGAAATCATTTATTCCGACGACGCCTCGCCGGATCGCTCCCGGGAGATCGCCCGGGAGTATGCCACGAAGGATTCGAGGATTCGGGTGGTGACACGGGAAAAGCCGCTGGGAGTGGGGGGAAACTTCGGCTGGCTGATGGATGAGGCCAAGGGGAAATACTTTTTTTTGGCGGCCCAGGACGATCTTCATGAGCCGTCCTTTGTCCGAAAGACGGTCGGACTGCTGGAGGCGAATCCGGGTTGCTGGGGCGCGTGTGTGGACTGGCGCTTCATGGACAACGACAGCAAGCCGGTGGATTACCCGGAGCGGGACGGCCGCCTCCTGGACACCCGCGGCCTTTCCCTTTCCCAAAAGCTCGGATTCTTCATGCAGGGGCCGGCGGGTTTTTATCTCTACAACCTGTGGAGGCTGGAGCCTTTGCGGCGGGAACGGATCCGGATGGTGGAGCTGGGAAGCTATCCCTATTTCGAATATCCGTGGATTCTCGCCATTCTGCTCCGGGGAGACGTGGCCAAGGTGAGCGAATTTCTTTTCACCTACCGCCTACACATCGGCGGCGGACTGATGCCCAAGCCCAGTCCCCACAGCATCGGCCTCACAGTTCCGCCGGAGATCTGGGAGGCAACCTCCGAACCACGCCGGGCTTTTCTTTATCTGCAACGGTACGGAGAAATCTGTGATGCATGGGCTGGGTCAGGTTCCAATCGCGCCCGAACTGCCAAACGGGCACTTTGGCTCGGGGCATTTCGAAGCTATCGCGGAAGTGTAGATTGGTATGAGCGATGTAAGCATGGGCTGAAACCTGCTTGGCGACGAGCCCTGAGTGAACAAGCATGGAAAGAGGCGTTTTTACTCTCCGTTTTTTTGGTTCTGAAAATCAAACCGCTGCGATGGTTGATCCGACAAAACGTTGGCCGTAAATAAAAAGAAGAAGACGATGGTGCCATGAAACAAAATGCAAAAAAGACGAGATTTAAAATCTTGGCGGCATGCTTGGGTCTCGCGGTGTTTGTGGGTGGGGATTTTGCGGTCCGGCAGGTCTACCTGAAACTCAAGCCCAAGTCGGACAAGAGCTTCACCCACCGGACACAGAATTCCTACTACGACCACGGGTTCCGTCCCATGACCCGTGGCATTGACCATTACGGGCCCCTTTCATCCGAAATCTTCATCAATTCCCTGGGGATGCGGGACGCTTCCTGCCGGCAGGTTGATCCTCAGGCAAGCATCCCGCGGGTTCTTCTTCTCGGGGACTCGTTTACGGAGGCCGGTTGCATCCCATGGGACAAAAGCTTTGCCGGCATCCTTTCCGCTTACGGGAAGGAGAAGGGTGTGGAGGTGTTGAATGCCGGGGTCGCCTCTTACTGCACGGCCACCGAGGCGGCCAAAGTGCGCTACCTCGTCGAGAAGGAGGGTCTGCGGTTCGACCATTTGGTTTTGTTCATCGATGTGTCCGATGTGAGGGACGAGCTGTTCCACAAGCTCAAGCCGGACGGCTATTCCGAGTTCGTCCCGACGGGTCCCTACACCGGAGAGGTGGCCAAGAAAATCTTGCGGGCCCGCCAGTTTGAGGATGTGTACCGGTGGCTGGGCCGGAACGTGGAAAACAACTTCGCACTGCTGGGTGCGCTGGTACGCAACTCCTGGCAGATGCTGAAGGATCGTTACGGACTGGAAGCAGTCAAGGAGTACAGCACGACTAACTATGAGCTTCTTTCCTGGTCCGAGCAGCCGGATCGACACAAGGAAATGGCGGAGGAGGGAAAGAAAAGAATTCTCGGATCTCTCGGGGCGATGCTGGAGCTCTCACGGAAGCACGGTTTCGCCCTGACGGTGGTTTCTTATCCATGGCCGGATCAGGTTCTCCAGCCCAACCTGCAGACTCCGGCTAGGGAAACCTGGCGAATCTGGTGTGAGGCGAATGGAGTTCCTTATTTATCCCTCTTTGAAATCTTTTGGAATGCCGGTTCGCCCAAAGAGGTGGTGGGGAGATATTACATTCCCGGAGACATGCATTGGAATGAGGAGGGGCATGCCCTCGTGGCCAAAGAGTTGATTCGTAGGTGGGGGGAGCTGGTCGGAGGTCAATAATCTGAGGACGGAGGGCGGTGGTACTTAGAATAGGATTAAGATAAAGATTAAGAGAGGTGAGAGGACAGTAATCGGTAGGCAGTGGTCTGTGGTCGGAAGACGGATGTCAGAGGGCGGATGACGGAGAGCGGTGGACAGAGAGCGGAAGTTGGATAGAAAATAACTCAAAGCCATGAGCCAAGAGTTTGGAATCAGGTTGGCAAAGGGGGCGGTATGGGCGGCGCTGGCGTTTGCCGTGGCTTGTCATCTTTGGGCGGCGAACCGGGGTCTAGAGATGACGGATGAGGCGAGTTATCTGCTGATCGCCCTGGACCCGTGGCACACCTGGGGTCACGGAACCTTTCACGGATTTCTGCTTCGTCCCCTTTACCTTTTGGGTGGTTCCTCGGTCGTCGGGATGCGTTGGATCGGATATGCGGTCCTGTTGATGACCGCCTGGCGTCTGGCCTCAGCCATCCGGCTTCGTCTGGGAGCAGGAAACGGAGTTGTTTCCTCTCTTGCAGCTCCGGTGCTGTTGACGGCCTCGATGACGGTGTATTGCGGAGGCATCCGAACACCCTGTTACAACTGGATGATCCTGGTGGGGGCGATGCTCGCCTGGTCGGGTTGGTTGTGGTGTGGAAACGGCCGATTTGGTCCGATTGAGTTGGGCCTGGGCTTGACGGTCGCGGTGGTGGGCAAGTGGGGAGCTGCTTTGATGCTTCTCTTTCTTTTCGCGGCGCTATCGCTTCTAAATCGAAAAGACCATCTGGGACCAACGCCCAGGGATTGGACGACAGCTTTACTGACCTTTGCCGGCGCTACCTTGTGTTTCGCAATCTACGCCGGTTGGGCCGGCATTGTGGATACGCTACAGGCGGGCGTTCTGATCGCCCAAACGACCGGATCCCACGGCTGGTTCATCCTGCCTAAATACGCAGGAGAGATGGTTTACTATCTATATCGTGTTGCCCGGGCTTATGTATGGCTGCTACCTGCGATTCTCCTTTTTTGGTGGTTGGGCAGGCGAAACCCCAGCAAGTGGCCCGTAACAAAAATTGCGACCATCCTTTTTGCGGGAGGCCTCTCCTTGGGGGCTTTGCGGGGATGGTGGCGCGGAGGGATTGAGCAGTTTGGTAAGGAGTCTGTTCTGGCGGGATGTTGGTTACTGGGCATGGCATGGACGATTTGGGCGATTGAGCGGAGGTCGAAGAGCGGAGGACAGAGAGCGGAGGGCGGAAATCGGTTGTCGGTTGTCACTGGTCACTCGTTTGTGCTGTGGGGCCTAGCGCTTACTGCGTTTCTGTGCGGAATCGGAACGAACACATCGATTGCGGACTATGCGGGCCAGGGAACGGTCTTTTTTGTGGGGGCGGGGGTCTTAATGATGGGTGCGCTGCCTGCCGATTCTCTTAAGTTCATTCCCATTATTGCTTTGACAGGACTATGCATCATCCAAGCCAGTCGTGTTTCTACAGCCCTATTGGGTATGTATCGGCTAGGATCCGTTTTTGACCAGACGAAGCTCCTGGTGATCGGTCCGGAAGCGGGTCGCCTGCGGGTGAATCAGGACACGTGTACTCAGGTTGAATCCATTCACCAAGTCTTGAAAAGAGAAAATTTTTCTTCGGCCGTTCCCGTGGTGGGAGTCGACAGCTTATGCGGTTGGATTTACCTCGCGGGAGGCACTTCTCCCGGAGTGCCATGGTATTTTCGGGACCAACCGGAATATCTTCGGCAAGTTCTCATCCAACTTAATCAGCAAGCCCTCCGATCTTCTTGGCTCTGGATCCGTTCCTCGTCCTTGATCGCCGACCCGGTCGGTTGGTGGCCACAGGCCACTGCCCCGCTGAACTTGCATAAGGCAGGTGAAATTCCGTTGCAGACGGACCGTGGAAATGAAACGCTTTCCCTTTTCACTCCGCGCCGATGAGCCTTTCTAAAAAAATATTATTTCTGCTCATGGTCTGGTTGGTTCTCGACTTGGCGGGAGGAGCCGTGGTGGCATGGAAGATCACCCGCATCGAACCGTGGGTGCGAACCAAGGATCCCGTCACCCACCATGGATTTCGTCCCATGGAGAGTCAACCGGAACAGTACGGGCCTTACCGTTGGATGATGTATATCAACTCCCTTGGGGGAAAGGATGCCTGCTGTCGGAAGGTGGCCAAGGTGGGTGAACGTCCACGGGTTGCGGTTTTCGGGGACTCTTTCGCCGAGGGATGGGGATTACCCTACGAGAGGAGTCTGCCGGCACACCTGCAGGAGGAGGTTCGGGCGAATGGAATTGAGGTATTAGGGTTCGGAGTGGCGAGTTACTGCCCATCCTTAACAGAAAAGTGGATGCGCAAGCTCTTGGATGCGGGTGTCCGATGGAATATGGCGGTCGTCCTCATCGATGCCGGAGATGCGTGGGAAGAGACCCACGACTACAAAGATTTTATCGACGGTCGGCAAAAGATGAAGCCTTCGAACAAGCCACGTTTCTTTCGTCTGAAATGGTATGAGTACAGTCTGACTGTTCAGGGGGTGACTGCCCTCCGTCGCTTTCTCTTCCCAAAAAAACAGATCCTATCCAGCTGGGAACTTGCCCAGCAAGGCAACAACTGGAAGCTTCAGTGGTTGCAAAAGCCGGAGGCGCTCGTTTGGCTGCGGGAAGGATTGGAGCGGGAGGGGAGGGCCGTGCAAGGCATCCTGCAGATGGGGAGGAAACATGGCTTTCCCGTTCTTTTGGTGACCTATCCCTATCCTGTGATGATGGCCAGTTCTCGAATGGAAAACGAGCATACGAAATTCTGGAAGGATTTTGCCGAACGAAACAGTGTGAGCCTCGTGGATCTCTCAAGCCAATTTGTGGAGAAAGACACGCCGCCGGAGGAAACCTACGGCAAGTACTTCATTCCGGGAGATTTTCATTGGAGCGACGGAGGGAATCGCAAGGTGGCTAAAATTCTGGCTCCGCAGGTTTTGGGAAAAATGACATCGGCTTCAGTCGAAAAGGCCGCTAAATAGCTTATGGTGAAAATCCTTGGCGTTTCTGCCTTTTACCATGACTCGGCTGCCGCGCTCGTCGTCGATGGCCGGATCACGGCCGCGGCCCAAGAGGAGCGGTTCACCCGTAAGAAGCATGATGAGGCCTTCCCGGGTCGAGCCGCCCAATATTGTCTGGAAGAAGCCGGAATCAAGGCGGAGGACTTGGATTACGTTGCCTTTTACGAAAAACCACTACGCAAATTTGATCGTCTTTTGGAGACATATCTTGCCTTGGCGCCCAAGGGCTTTTCCTCCTTTCTTCGGGCCGTGCCGGTCTGGTTAAAGGACAAACTATTTCTGGCAAAGAGGATGCGGGATCAACTCCCCCGCTATCAAAAGGGATTTGTCTACCCCAGTCACCACGAGTCGCACGCTGCCAGCGCCTTTTTTCCTTCGCCCTTTCAAGAGGCGGCCATTCTGACGATGGACGGGGTGGGGGAGTGGGCTACGGCCAGCATCGGGGTGGGGCGGGGGAATCGGATTGAATTGCTCAAGGAACTTCACTTTCCCCATTCCCTGGGGCTTCTTTATTCTGCCTTTACTTACTTCTGCGGCTTCAAGGTCAATTCCGGCGAATATAAACTTATGGGCTTGGCTCCGTATGGAGAGCCAGTCTATGCCGATCTGATCCGCAAACATCTGGTCAGAATCTATGACGACGGGTCGATCTGGATGGATCAGACGTATTTCAATTATGCGGGCGGTCTCACCATGACATCGAAAAAATTCGACACTCTCTTTGGCGGGCCCCCTCGAAAAAAAGAATCCGCGATCGGCAAGAGGGAAATGGATCTAGCCGCTTCGGTTCAGGTGGTTACCGAGGAAATCATGCTCAAGATGGCCCGGCACGCGCATGCATTGACCGGAATGAAACATCTCTGTCTGGCCGGAGGCGTGGCGCTTAACTGTGTGGGGAACGGAAAACTTTTGCGGGAGGGCCCCTTTGAGGATATCTGGGTCCAGCCCGCTTCGGGGGATGCGGGTGGCGCATTGGGCGCAGCTCTATTTACCTGGTATCAACTCCTTGAGAAACCGCGCACCGCGAAGGCCGAGGATTCCATGCAGGGATCCTACCTGGGACCAGAACCGGAGGATGCAAGCACCCGGTCATTTCTGAAAAAGGAGGGCGCGAAGTTCCGGCATTTCCCCGAGGTGGGGCGGCTTTGCGAGGAAGTCGCCTCCCTGATTGCCTCGGAGAAAGTTGTGGGATGGGTGAATGGGAGGATGGAATTTGGGCCGCGCGCTCTGGGTGCACGCAGTATCCTTGGGGATGCCCGAAGCGAAAAAATGCAGACCCAGATGAATGTGAAGATCAAGTTTCGTGAGTCGTTCCGCCCTTTTGCGCCTTCCGTGATGGAGGAGAGGGCAGCTGACTGGTTTCAAATCGACCGTAAACACCGTAGCCCATACATGCTGGTGGTCGCACCGGTTTTGGAGAAACACAGGCAAACATCGTCCGGTAGCGGAAAGACGGGCTTGGATCGGGTGAAGGAGAGAAGATCCAGCCTGCCGGCGATCACCCACGTCGACTACTCAGCCAGAATGCAAACCGTGGGTGCAGGCACGCGGTATCGGAAACTTTTGGAGGCCTTTGAAAAAAAGACGGGATCGCCGGTGATGATCAACACCAGTTTCAATGTGCGGGGGGAACCCATTGTCTGCACCGCCGAAGAAGCGTACCGTTGTTTTCTCAACACCGATATGGATGCCTTGGTAATCGGAAACTTTTTGCTCCTCAAAGAGGAGAATGCCGCGGCCAGCGGAGCGGCAAGGGCGGAATACCTGAAGAGCTTTGAATTGGACTAATTCAAGAAGATGAAGATGGGATATCGGATATCGGATATGGTATTCACCAGGTCCACTGATATGCCATGTCCCATACCCTATCCTCGGGCAAAGCGATGATCGAGATTCAGTGGAATCCTGAGAAAAAACAGTTACGGCAATTTGCCGGAATCTGGTTTCCGGCATTCTGCGCCTTGGTGGGATGGTCGATTGCCCGGAAGACCGGTCATTGGCATGAGGTCGAGATCGGTTGGGCCTTGGCCGGCGTCCTTTCCCTCCTTGGGTTGTTCTTTCCTCCTCTCATTCGGCCGATTTTCGTTGGACTGATCCTGCTGACCTATCCGATTGGGTGGGTGGTCTCTCACGTACTTTTGGGGCTGATTTTTTACGGGGTGGTCACCCCGATCGGGCTTTTCTTGCGCGCCTCCGGTCATGACTCATTAGACCTCAAGCCGCCGCAAGGTCCTACCATGTGGAAAAGGCCGGTTGGCAAAACAGACGCGGCAAGTTATCTTCGCCAAAGTTAACGATGAGCAACCAAGGACCCTCCAAGTTTGAAGAGCAGGCTGCCAAGGCCGGAGGTGGGTTCTTCAGCGAATTCTGGATTTTTCTGAAAGAAAACAAGAAGTGGTGGCTCCTCCCCATCTTGCTTGCCTTTCTCCTCATGGGAGCGCTTCTCCTAGCTGGCGGTACGGGTGCCGCCCCATTCATTTACACACTCTTTTAGCCGATCCTCCGTCTTTCCCTCCATTATTGAAACGGCAACGCCCCCTTTTTAGGTTTCTATCCATTCTTTTGGGTGGGGTCATCGCTCTGGCAACAGATTTTGCCGTGCGTCAAATTTACCTAAAATTCAAAAAGCCGGGTCCCGGGCCCGAGTCCCATCCGATCCGGGTGGCAGATGAAAAGTTCCACCATGGGCTGAAGCCCAATTCCCAGGCGATCGATTCCTACGGGCCTTTTTCTGCCCCCTATTTCAGCAACTCCTTGGGATTGAGGGACGAAAAAATTAGGGAAGTCCCGCTCCAAGCCGACCATCCCCGCATCTTATTCATCGGGGACTCCTTTACCGAGGGTGGGCCGATACCTTGGGAGAAAACATTCGTGGGAGTTGTTTCCGAGGGATTGAAGCCGAAAAACACCGAGGTTCTAAATGCCGGGGTGGCTTCTTACTCGCCCACCCTTATCAAGATCAAGCTTCGTTATCTCCTCCAGGAGCAAGGGCTCCGGGTAGACCGGGTGGTGGTCTGTATCGACATTTCGGACATCAAGGACGAGCTTTATTATGAGGAGGGCCCGGACGGATGCGCGCGGCAAGTTGCTTACGGACCCTTTCGTGACCAAGCCGCGCAGCTTCGCCGCAGTGATGAAATCTGCGGGTGGCTTGAAAGTCACGTGGAAAAAAACTTTGTCATTCTCGGGGCGGTGGTTCGCAACTTGCGGCTGCAATGGCGAAAGTATGGGGACAAAACCGGCGTCACCGCCTATGACCAGATTCCCCTCTGGGCTTACGGCTGGCCGGACTACCGCGGGCCTTATGAGAATTTTGTCGAGCAGGGGTTGGCCAAAGCCAAAAGGAACATGACGGAGATTGCGGACTTTCTGCGAGCAAAGAATGTGCGACTCACGGTGGTGGTTTATCCATGGCCGCAGCAGGTGAGGGTTGGCAGGTCTGATTCGCGGGCCGTCACAGAATGGCGGAATTGGTCTGGACAGAACGGGGCGGATTTCATCGACCTTTTCCCGGAAATTCTCGGGCAGGGAAGTGCGGATGACATTCTGGAAAAATATTACGTCAAGAACGACGCCCACTGGAACGAGGCGGGCAACCGCCTAGTGGGGGAAACCTTGCTCCGAAAGCTCTGACTCCGATGGCTTCCTTGTCCTGGTGGCTGGTTTCACGGTTCCTCAAGCCCAAGTTGAGAGCCACGGAAAAAGAGGTCAGGGGACTCCGTTATTCCTTCAGCACCAACGCGGAGG
>Ga0114972_10000185_pt1 | contig 44231 bp, 32 predicted proteins | sample M_140807_EF_Meta_FD_87354 | JGI IMG/M metagenome (GOLD analysis project Ga0114972, IMG submission 87354) | Freshwater microbial communities from Lake Montjoie, Canada to study carbon cycling - M_140807_EF_MetaG | ecosystem: Environmental > Aquatic > Freshwater > Lake | place: Lake Montjoie... | reverse complement strand
CTTTTATTTTTTTTAAATTTTGTTCTTTTTTTTTTTTTTTTTCATTAGTAACATACATTTTATTATGATCATTGATTTGTGTTAATACTTTATAAACGATTCCTTTACCAAGTTCAGGATTAACAACAAGAATATTACTAATTATTTCATCAAAGAATTCCTTTTCACTTTTTGAAAATCGGTTAAGTTCTAGTTTATATTTAATGAATTTTTCTTTTGCAACATTATTTTCTTCAAAGATTTTCTTTATTTTGACATAATCCTTATTAAATAATAGTTTGTCAAGGTATTTATTTCTATAATCATCAAACGAATCGAATTCATTATTATTTGTGAAATAACGATCGATAGGTATATCATCAATATATATAGTTCCATCATGATATCGAAATCTATCTGCATTGATCCCATTCAGGTCACTGTAATTTGTAGTAACTAATCCAGTATTAGTTCCATCTGAATTCTTTTTTATATAATAAAATAATTTTGTTTTATCATCTATATTAAATTCTTTTGTAATACCATCTAAAACAATTTTTCCATTTTCATTACCATTTGGATATTCGATATTTACTTCATTTTTATCACGCTTTTCATCAATTTCAAAATCTTCTATTATTGCAGCTGGACTAATAAATGTTTGAGTCATAAGAGAATCACTCATTATATAATATAATACTAAAATAACTCTTCCACATCATTCAATAAAATATCCTCCTCTTTCACGGGTTTACCCTCAATATCAAATACTCCCAGATCGTCCAAATCCACCACATCAGTATGTATCCGGATCCTATCCTCCATCTCCTCTTCCTCCTCTTCTAATTTCCTCTGTAGGGCCCTTTCCGCAGAAATCTCTTCCAGGCGTTCGATCGTCTTCGGTGCGCTCACTTTCTCCACTTCGTCTTCCCCATTAAGCACCGAATCGATATCATTAAATGTGAGTCGCGTTATCACCGGTTCCTCGTCCAAGTTCTCGATCGCAGGAACAACGGAGGGAGGGGCTTCGTCGTCTTCCGCCGCGGCTTTGTCAAATAGAATGTTTTCCTTTGCGACTTCGTCGCCCTTCGACGGATCTTTCCCCTCATCCGACGCAATAACTGGTTCGTCGATGTTCTCGATAATCACCTCTTCTTCCTGTTCTACGCTTTCGTCCATATATGCCCGGATAATAGCCTCGGTAGGAATACTCTCGCGAATGGCCAGCATGATACACTCCTGTACAATGTTCTCGAGTTCTCGATTATTCTTCTGGACCTGTAGGGGGGTCACATTCTTCTCAAATAGATAGACGTTCATATAGACCTTACGTGCGACGTGAATATATATCTTATGGATGAACCCGTCCAATTTGGGAATAGAAATATCGATCTTCTTCTGTTTATTCCCCACGCGGATACATGTCAAAACCTTGAGTTGGATAATATGCACACAGGTAATCAAATCTTCTAAATAATTACACCCGCTACGTTCGACGATTCGCGCCCGCTCTTCCTCCACGATAACCGAATTCCATTTGGGAATTCTAGAAAGCAGATTTTGGAACGTCATCAGATATTTATTCACCTCATCCGTCTCCTGACAGAGTTTCCACGATTCATTGAAAATCGACCGGATACCCTCGATGACTAAAGGCGTGAAAATCGAAACCAGGCGGCTACACCATTCATTACGGGCTTCGTGTAGATTCGAGATAACAAAGTCGTCCATTATATGCATCAAACGAAATTATTCTATATGACAATACGCGAAGGGTCATATAGAATCGGTTCATTAAATATTCTTATCCATTATAAAATGGGGGTTAATAAAAATCTTATCTAATAAAAAAAGCATCAAGAGGCGTTCGTACCGGTATTCGCATTTTATTTTATGGAAGAATAGGATAATTTCCGTTTTTTCTTTTATTTGACTATTACGTAGCCAGTCGATAATATCTAATGCGGAATATGCCTTTTCGTATAATTGGACGGATAAATTCGCTAAATATTTATGGTCTTTTTTCGCCGCATTTGCTGCAATGTCATATAGAATATTATGTAACCATTCTTTTTTACTAGGAGACGTGTCTAATGCAGGTGATTCCTTTGACGCATGTGATTCATGTGATTCGAATGAATGGCGTAGATGGTATTGATGGAGATTGATTATATGACCCTCGCTATCGGTATATTCGGGTACATATATTTCGCAGAATCGGGATAGAATAGGATTCAAGAGTTTATGTTTATTCTCTACGATGATGAAGAATCGGGTATTATTACTGAAAAGTTCGATACATCGTCTTAATGCGCTCTGGGCATCGATGGTCAAATTATCTGCATTCAAGAGGACGATGGTTTTGAAGAGAACGCCTTGGTTATGTTGGATATTGGACTTGGCAAAGAATTTGAGTTCCTCGCGGATAAACTTGATACCCTTACCGTGGGCGCAGTTGACAAACATTATATTGGACTTCATTTTCGCCTTATCGTTATCGTAAATACGGTGAATGAAATCTTGTACGATGGTGCGTTTACCGGTGCCGGAGGCACCGTGGAAGATGATATGTGGGATTTTTTTCGAGTGAAAAAAATTATCGAGTTTGGATTGCACTGTTAAGTGAACCGGTAGTTTTTCCGGTTCCGCCGGTTTCATGTGAACCGGTAGTTTTTCCGGTTCCGCCTGTTTCTTTTCTTCTTCTGTCATATAGAATTATTTATTCTTCAATATTTATTTGATTTTTTGGGGGTTTTATAATAGTAGGTTCTCGAATTCTATTTATAAATTGTTTCAAAGAATTTTTCCAAAGACTTTGAAAATTGTTTTTGAGAACCTACTATTATAAAATCCACAAAAAATTTTTTTCGGCCTCGCTTTCCGTGGGTAGTGTCGGTCTGCCCTGTAGGGGCACACCGACATACGCTCGGCCTCAGGGGGGGTCATATAGAATATTTACTATTTGAAGTATCTAGGCCGAGCGAAGCGAGGCCGAAAAAATTTTTTTGGGGTATTCCGTTCGTTTCTTTTTTTTCGTAGGTTCTCGAATTTCTTTTTCAAATTGTTTCAAAGAATTTTATTCGAATACTTTTTTATAGATTTATAAATAGAATTCGAGAACCTAGATTAATCGATTTTTTATAAAAACCTTCAAAAAAATTTTTTTCGGCCTCGCTTCGCTCGGCCTCAGGGGGGGTCATATAGAATATTTACTATTTGAACTACTAAGCGCGGCCGAAGGCCGCGCAAAAAATTTTTTTGGGGTATTCCGTCCGTTTTCTTTTTTGTAGGTTCTCAAAAAACAATTTTCAAATTGTTTCAAAGAAAATTCTTCGGAAGAATCTAAAAAAGAAATTCGAGAACCTAGAAAAAATCCGATTTTCAAAATCGTTCAAAAAGTTTTCGGAAAATTCTTTGGGAGAATCTAAAAAAGAAATTCGAGAACCTAGAAAAATCCGATTTTCAAAATCGTTCAAAAAGTTTTCGGAAAATTCTTTGGGAGAATCTAAAAAAGAAATTCGAGAGCCTAGAAAAAATCCGATTTTCAAAAATCGAAAAAAGAAAACGGCCAAAAAATTAGGGGTCCTCGCGGGAATTCCTCTATAAATCCCAAAATTCCCAAAAATTTTTTCGGCCTCGCTTCGCTCGGCCTAATGCAACACAAACCATAATTATTCTATATGACATAAAAAATGGGTTTATCGGGTGCACGATTTGGCTATTATCGTTTTTATTTTATATGAATTATAATAATGGTAGATGATAAATGGTCATATAAAAATATTAATTGATAAAATAATATTTTTAGGTAAGGAGGGGTTGGGGTAGGGACCTTATAGGTCGGTCTTAACTATAGAGTAAGGATGTGTAACCGGCATATTCTGTATGACATGCGAATCCCCATCCTCGTTCAACTGGATCAATAGTCCAGCAGTGGCCGGTTTTTGCGGCTTCTTCTTCGGCGCACGATGTTCGAATCCCTCTACTTTTTCCCTCTGTATGATATCCCACGTTTCTTGGATTTTCGGGAAAGCCGCCTGGAACCAATGACGATTCCTTTTTATGAGAACACAGGAATATTCGTCCAAGTACCAGAATATGAACGATTTCATTCGCGTATTCTCCGGCATATACCTCTCCGCCAAATTCACCCAATCATCCAACTCCGTATTCCCCGGTACCTCTTGTCCTATAGGAAGATATTTATAAACCGGACTACCGTCAATATTGGACGTATATGCGATAATAACGCCCTTCTCTCCGCCCTCTAACGATTTGGTATCGTCCGCATAAAACTCTTCTGCCGTCGCATATTCTTTAAAACGGGTCTCGACAAAATCGCATTCATCCAAGTCGCAACACTCCATCTGCATTTGCATCTGTACCCAATATAATAAACTGGGTACTCCGTCAATCTCCCGATTCACAATATTTTTGATTTCTATCATACGCCCATAAAGAGGGGATTCCTCCGCTACATTAATTCCATCGGGGGACGCAGCTAAGAAGGCGTGTATAGGATGCCGGATACAACCAAACTCACCCACAATGGTCTTATTCCGATATTCATATAGCATCGATGTCAATGGTTCATATTTGACACCCCAATGAAGCGACGATTCGGTATTCACATAGCCACCCGTTTGAGGAGGGATATCGGCATTCTTACATTTTTCATATATGAAACTATTGAGTTGGGCTTCAGACATGAAAATCTTCCCAATATTACTCGCAGTAATCACGCCCTGTCGGAATGCGTACCACTCCGGGGTCCGCTGGACCGGCTGTGGCTGGTCCTTCAGTGCCTGGATTTTCGAAGGGGGTATAGAAATAGATACTATAGGACAATATTCGCTAACATAGGGGGGGAACTCGTTAAAATGACTCGCCAAAACCTCCGATACCATGTCATATAGATCATCATAATCATCGTTTTGGCAAAGCCCATTTTCCATTAACTGTTGGAATAAAATATGCGTGACATCCGCATAGAAATCGTCGATAAATGATGCCGACGCCATTTTCACGCTTTCTTCTTCCAAGTATTCTTCGGCGAGTTCGATACTGGTCATATAGATCTCATCCTTTTCATCCTCTGTAAGGGTATCCACAAAAACGGTTTCATTTTCATCAATATCGGACATTTTTTTATTCTTATATGACCGGAATTTTTATATCAATTTTATGGGGGATATAATATCCGATAATATTATATACCTCAGATGGTTTTTACAAACACAAGGGCCAATTTTGCGAAAAATTATAAGAAACTGAAACATAATACTACTATGATAGAACGTAATGTACGGGAATCTGTTGAAACGGGTTTAGAAATGATCGATACATTGGAGCGTGAAACGAAGGATGCCTATCGTCAAGTGTCCCATAAAGTAAAACCTTATTATAAGACCGCGCGTAAATATTTCCCCTATGGAAAGTCAAATAAAAGAATTACCAATAAACATAGGCGATCATTTATGAAGAAGAGGCGAGGTGGTAACACACCTACTCCAATAACAATAGAAAAATTATTTCGTAAAAGAACTCCTTTTATTCATCAACATGAACCATGGGATCATGATTATACTCCTAATCCTAAACGAAGGAAAACGTATTCTAAAGAAAAGAAAGAAAAAATAACGAGAATTAGTCCAAAAAAACCTATATAGATTTTTCTTCCTCCGATTTGAGAACCCGTTTTGGCGTCAAGGACTTCAGGGTAGATACCCGTTTCGAGTCCATGATTTTCAATGTATATGACCGATTCAACGTATTGAAAAATAGCGAGGGGACACCAGTAATGACCTGTTTTTCTTTATCATATAGGACCTCTTTCGTCTTTTGTAATTTATTTTTCTGGAGACAATCACTGAAAAATTGTTTGAGTGCTTTGATATCTTTTACTGGGAGGCTATTATCGCGGCCGTATTTCTCTGCGTATTCGTGTAACTTGGCGGTTTTCACCGTTTTATCGAGTCGGTTCCAGGCATCGGCCTTATTATGTTGTTTTTCGGTTTCTAGAATATTATCAATAGCGGTTTGGTTTGTCGCATCGTCAAATAGATTCAATTGAACCATAGATTTATATTTATTGGACTTGAGAACATCGGATTCATTTATAGAATCTGGATCTATAGGTGCCGGTGCAGGGGGCGCGGCTTGTTGTATAAAGGATGATAGATTAAACATAGTTTAGAGAGTACTCTTTAAGTGTTTTGCAAAATTATATCTATATCGTTTTTTAAATTCTATTTATCTATACGGGTCTTAGATAAATGGACAAAAAAATATAAACGCTAGGTCATATAGAATATATTCTATATGACATCCTTCACTCGTCTATGCGACCAGAAAATACATAATATATATGACCCTTCGACCTCAATACCCAATCATCTAATAACCCTACCACAAGATAAATCGGAGATCAATCGGTATATGGCATCCGCCGAAGAAATGAAGAATCTATGGTTAAAATATCCCAAGGTTCTCGAAAACCGGTTGAAGAATAAAGTCCTGGTCACCATGTTTTACGAACCATCTACGAGAACATCGGCCTCATTCCAGTGCGCTATGCTACGCTTAGGCGGCGCAGTCATACCCATCGTGGAACGCGGGTCCAGTGCGGAAAAGGGCGAATCCCTAGAGGATACTATTAAAACCCTCGAAAATTATGGCGATGCGATTGTTCTCCGACATCCAGCGAAGGGTGCCGCCCTAAAAGCAGCGGAAGTGTCAAATAGAATCCCTATTATAAACGGGGGCGATGGTACGGGCGAACATCCCACCCAGGCCCTCCTCGATATTTTCACCATAAAAACCGAATTAGAACAACGCGGTATCACCCTGGACGACCCAAACCGAGAACCTATTTATCTGACATTCGTAGGAGACCTCAAAAATAGTCGTACGGTCCATTCCTTGGCCAAAATAGCGGCCCTCTACCCGAATATTAGGTTCAATTATATCTGCCCCAGTGGCCTAGAAATGCCCCTGGAAATCCAAGAGGAACTCGCCGAAAAATACGGCGTCAAACAATATAGGAAGACGAATATAACCGATACCTATATGCATTCTGATATCATCTATATGACCCGTATTCAGAAGGAGAGATTCGAGAACTTGGCACCGAGTGGAAATACCAGCGATGTTCCGCTTTACTCGCTTTACTATTCGGCCATCGAGTACCAGAAATCCTATTGCATAGATAAAGCGCGACTAGGTCATATAAAATCCACTGCAATAATCATGCACCCCCTACCTCGGTTGAACGAGATAGCCCCGGAAGTAGATGAGGACCCTAGGGCCGTCTATTTCAAACAGGTGGAGAACGGGGTTTATATGCGAATGGCCATTTTAGTCCGGGTTTTATCCAATTCCACCTAACCCTTTACTAAGTGAGAACCATATGTGACCCATAGGATTACAGACTTCCGACTATGAATCCATTCCCCGCGCTCTCTAGGGACTTTTTATATTGATAAAACGCCATAATCCCGTAGAATGTATTTAACTTTGTCATATAGAATCTATTTATATTTTATTCTATATGACAGATTCCAGTGGAGGATCCTTCGGATCCAAAGTTCTCGAAGTCTCTTTAGAAAAGAAGGAAAAGAAGGATAAGAAAGTGAAAACGGAAAAACCGAGAACCAAAAGGGTCATTACTGGGACCCCCAAGTGGGCTTTCACCCAAGAAGAATTACTATATGACCATCAACTCCAGGTTCTCGAAGATCCCGCGCATAAGTCCCACGCTTTTCTAGTCCAACAGATCCGGGCCAAAATAGGTAATTATAAGACACAAGATATAGAAAAAGATAAATATAACCCAGATCTATTTATCCGCATAGACCAGGTTCTCTATAAACTCCGGGAATGCGCCCTCGCATGTTATTATTGTAAACAGAAAACCAATATCCTATATGAATATGTGAGAGAACCTAGACAATGGACCCTAGAACGTATAGATAATTCTATAGGACATACGGGAGGGAATGTTGTAGTCGCCTGTCTCTCATGTAACTTGAGGCGAAGAACCATGTATCACGAACGTTTCCTTTTTACGAAAAATTTAGTGATTGAAAAAACAATATAGATATTTCCTGTCATATAGTGTACCCTCTAATGAATATGGAAGACGAAATGTATGTGACCAAACGTAACGGGAATCGAGAACTTATGTCCTTCGATAAAATTCTCACGAGAATTAAAACCACGGGCCAGAATCTCAAAGTGAATCATACGGCACTCGCACTCAAGGTCATAAATCAACTATTTGACGGTATTTCCGCTACCAAAATCGACGAACTCTCCGCAGAACAGTGCGCCTCGATGTCGTCGATCCACCCCGATTATAATGTTCTCGCAGGGCGTATCATCATTTCGAACCACCATAAAAATACGACGTCTTCTTTCACCCAAGTCCAAACCCGACTATACCAATATCTGGATAAACACGGCCATCATTCGCCACTCGTATCCCAAGAACTCTACGAATTCGTCCAATCAAATAGTCAAATACTAGATGATCTATGTGACTATCAGCGAGACTATTTGATCGACTATTTCGGGTTCAAAACCTTGGAGAAATCGTATTTATTTAAAATCAACGGGAAAACAGAGGAACGCCCACAGCATATGTGGCTTCGTGTAGCGATCGGGATCCATGGGGATAATATGGATAAGATTAAAGAAACCTATTTCTATATGTCAAATAAATACTTCACTCATGCTACACCGACTTTATTCAATGCGGGTACGCCGAAACCCCAACTCTCGTCGTGTTATCTTTTGGCCATGGAAAAAGATAGTATCGAGGGGATTTATAATACTGTCAAGGACTGTGCCCTCATATCCAAATTCGCCGGAGGCATTGGGCTACATATCCATAATGTGAGAGCCAGGGGGAGTCATATCCGGGGAACAAATGGGTCGTCCAACGGAATTGTCCCTATGTTACGCGTTTTCAATAATACGGCGAAGTATGTCGATCAATGTGTCTACCCGAAAACGCCGATTTATACCACAGAAGGTCCAATAGAAATCCAGAATTGTATTATAGGACAAACCGAGGTCTTCAATCTCACTGGCGGTACAGAGGTCATACAGAATGTATTGGAACACTATTACGAGGGGGATATTCTCAAAATAGGCACGGATTTTTCCCGATATGATTTAGAAATAACCCCCCAACATCCGATTTATATTTTACGCGACGGAGATAAAGAACCTCAATGGATAGAGGCCGGAGAAGCCAGGGTCACTGATCAAATTGTTTATTCTATTCCGAAATATGAGAAAGATATCGAGAACATAAAGGACGACGACTGTCGTATGTATGCCTTTTTACTAAATTATGGGGCGATTGAAAATGGTATTTATCATATCGATACGGATAATACGCAACTAGATGTTGAATTTGTAAAGAATTATTTAGATAGTCATTTGGTCGCATACGAAATAACTGATTTTCAAGACGATCATCATAATATAGATTTCCAAAGAATCTCGTGGAAACCCGCACTACAATTACCCTTCCGACATAATGATTTCTATAGTAAAAAACCGAATGAAAAACGTATTCACCCACGTTGGTTGAATTTACCTATCCATAAAATAGAAATATTATATTCGATCCTACAAGACTATCACATTTTGAAATACGCTTATACAGTAGAATTACAAAGACAGCTACAATATATAGAATTAAGACTCGCCCAAAAGATTCTACCTACGTTAACCGAATATGTAAATGAGGAAAAAAACCTCATATGTACCACTATTGTTTCTATTCAGAGAGCGTCATATAAAGGTATGCTATATGACCTTCAAATGAAAGACGAACATAATTACCTATTGGAGAACGGTCTCGTGCATAACGGCGGCGGAAAGCGTAATGGATCTTTTGCTATCTATTTGGAACCCTGGCACGCCGATATCCAGGCATTCCTAGAAATGCGGAAAAACCACGGCGATGAGGAACTAAAAGCCCGCGACCTCTTCTATGCCCTATGGATACCCGATCTTTTCATGGAGCGTATCAAGGCAGATGGCCAATGGACCCTTATGTGTCCCGACGAATGTCCAGGTCTCGCCGATGTTTATGGCGATGAATTCAAAGTCCTATATGAAGGTTATGAAAAGGCGAATAAAGGCCGCGAGACGGTAAGGGCACGCGATCTCTGGTTCCAAGTTCTCGATGCCCAGATGGAGACGGGGACACCTTATCTTTTATATAAGGATGCGGCGAATAAGAAATCAAATCAGAAGAATTTGGGCACTATTAAATCGAGCAATTTATGTGTTGCACCAGAAACTCAGATTCTCACTGACCGTGGTCATATAGAAATAGAATCTTTATGTGACCAAACGGTGAATATATGGAATGGCCAAGAATTCAGCGAAGTCGTCGTGAAAAAAACGGGCGAGAACCAAGAGTTAATCAATGTCTATACGGATGACGGTCTTAAATTGGCTTGTACGCCCTATCATAAATTCCATATCCAGGCCACTTATTCTATTTATTCAGAGGCAATAGTAGATGCCCAAGATTTAAAACCTGGGGATAAAATAATTAAATGTGAATATCCTATTATTGACGGAACTGATTTATATGATCCTATAAAAGACCGTCTTCCTTCCGATAATTGTCCTATAAAAATAAAACTCGATTGGTTTAATGCGTTTAAACAAGAAAACGGATATATTGAAAACGTAGATTATGATTTTTTAATACGAATCAAACTAATGTTACAGACGTGTGGTATAAATTCCAAAATAGATAGTTTATATGACAATGATGGTATTCAGTCATATAGATTGATATCCGATCTATCTTCTGATAAATCAAATTGCGAGTTCGTCAAAATATTGAAAATCGAGAACGAAAACCGTATTTCGGATACATATTGTTTTACGGAACCCAAACGCCATATGGGTATCTTCAATGGTATGCTTACTGGTCAATGCACAGAAATCATCGAATACTCGGATGATAAAGAATCCGCAGTTTGTAACCTGGCATCTATTGCCCTACCCACCTTCATCGTGAAGTCTGAAAATGGTACCCTATATGACTACGCCAAACTCCATGAGGTCACTAAAACAGTGACATATAATCTCAATCGAATTATCGACGTGAATTATTATCCCACGGAAAAGACCCGCCGTAGTAATATGCGTCATCGTCCTATAGGAATCGGTGTACAAGGCTTGGCCGATACTTTCATCCAATTGGGACATCCATTTGTATCCGACGAGGCGAAAGAGATCAATCGCGATATTTTCGAGACCATCTATCATGCGTCCGTAGAAGCCTCCATGGAAATGGCGCAAAAGGAGGGACCATACGAGACCTTCGCGGGTTCGCCCGCGAGTCAGGGTATCCTACAATTCGATCTATGGGACATTACGCCTAAGAAAGGCCGATATGATTGGGACGCCCTGAAGTCAGATATCAAACTATATGGCCTGAGAAATTCGCTTCTTTTAGCCCCTATGCCCACTGCATCCACTTCGCAGATCCTCGGGTTCAATGAATGTATCGAGCCTATTACGAGTAATATTTATAGCAGAAGGACCAATGCGGGTGATTTCGTCATTGCGAATAAATACCTTATGAACGATTTGATTGCGCTTGATCTATGGAATGAACAAATAAAGAATAATATTATTGCGAATAATGGGAGTGTTCAACAGATCGATATCATACCCCAGGAAATCAAGGACCGCTATAAGACAGTATGGGAATTACCGATGCGACAGTTGATTGATATGGCGGCTGATCGCGGGGCATTTATTTGCCAGTCCCAGAGTTTGAATTTATGGCTGGAGGATCCCACCTATGCGATGCTTACCTCGATGCATTTCTATTCGTGGTCGAAAGGTCTCAAGACGGGTATTTACTATTTGAGAAGGAGAGGTAAACACCAGGCGCAACAGTTTACCATAGAACCGGAGAAAAACACACAAGATCAAAGGGAAGAAGATGATATTTGCGAGATGTGTTCCTCTTGAGGGTCAGGGGAACCTACGGTTCCCCCCGAGCCCCCCTCCCTTAATAAAAACTGGTTCGGTAGGGTAGTGAAGTAGGTTATTACGATAGTGTCATATAAATATTATTTTTATATGACAATGATAGGCGTCCGATTAAAATATTATATATGACTTTTTGAGGTTTTCGATCCTCGGTTTTCGGTCCTCGGACCTCTCCTTTTTTATAAGCATAATATAGCAAATCACAAATGGCATCACATAAGACCCTCCTCTATTTAGGTGCATTTTTTATTCTATTTGACATGGTAATGAATTTCCCCTCCTATTCCGTCTCCTATTTCGGTATTCTCCTCGTTCTCATCGGATATTTCAAATGGAAAATCTACGGATTCATCATGTTTTTTATCTGGGTAGGTATTACCATCGAAATCATATATGACGTATTCCGCCTTGGCTACCGATTCTTCAAAAACCTAGCATCAAAAACCAAGGACAATTCGGACGCTGATAGCGAATCCGATGCCGATGAGGCAGAAGAAGCCCGCGAATTACTCGCCGTTTAGGTCATATAAAAAAATATGGTACTTACCTTATGTATGTCATATAGATAATATTTCTATATGACAATTTACCTTGCTCCCTTGCTTCGATTCTTTTTCGCCGTTAATGGCTGGAAGTTCCACCAACTAAATATTTCTACTATTACCTCTTTATTTGTCAAATCCTTATTTGCACATGGGCGAATATGGTCAATATCCCATCCATTCTGATTCCCTTCTTGTCTTTTTTTATGTGACCAAGATGCTGGATATTGTCGGTATAGGTTGAATTGGAAAAATCGTTTATCGCATCCTATATAATGATAATCATAAGTACGGATTTCTTCGTATTTATCAAAGTATCCTCTTAGAATAGGGAAAACGATTGCCTCATATAATTCGATATATTCTAGCGGAATTGGTTTTCCTTCATATTCCGGAATACCTAGTTTTTCTAATGCGTTTTTACTTATCTTCGATGTAAAGTCATAATCTTCTTTTGACAATTTTGGGAAATCGCGTTTATTTGTTCGGTTATAATGCGAAATCGCTCGATTAGGGTCACATACCATACATTTATTAAACGGTTTAAGCGTTCCCTTCGAACTCTCGCATGCACATGTTTTATATGGTTTTTTTCCTTGTTTATGTGCTACATTTTTTAACATATCGTTCAATATATCTATTTTTTCTTGTTTAGACAATTCACTTAGTCCTTTCAATTTATAATTGATAAATTTTTTTTTTGAGTATTTTTTTGGTATAGTGATACCATTTATATTTAAATATTGTTCTATCAAATTACGCAGTGAAAGTTGTTTAATCTGTTTCGGCGTTTTAATTGGCATTATGCTCCACTCGGCTTCGGTTTTATTTCATTTTACCATGGTCATATAGTATGATTATATGATCAATTTTATATGACAATCTACATGCATACTATGCACTTATACACCATATACCACCTACTATGAGAATAACACCGAGTACATGTATAGGGGTAATCGACTCCTCGATGAAAAGGAACGATACTAATAGTGCGAAAATCGGAGAACAAGAAATCGTCGCCGCTACAATATAGGAGTCGTATTTGAAAAGTACCAAATAAAGGAGACAATTCGCTAAAAATATGATGAATGATAATATCAAAATACTATACGAAGATCGCCAAGTAATACGGATCAAATCCTTCGATATATTTTCTATATGATAAAGCGAAAAAATGGCCGTAAATGCGAGAACCCCTAATGCCTCGCATAATAAAAGTGTCGTAATATTGACATCTTTCAAAATATATTTTACAAGACCTGGGATAATGCCATATAAAAAAGCGATGATTAAAGAAATCGCGATAAAACTATTCATTTATATATTTCGATATTTTTTGTGAATTACAATTGTGAAATTTGTGATTTATATGAAATTTAGAATTTCCCCTATATCCTCCCTTTTCGCCAATTTCATATAGGCACGTAGACAGACAACCGTATCCGTAAGAGAATTATGTAGGTTCTCTGGTATTTGACCAAAAAGCGTATCATACGTCTCCGATAATTTCGGATATTTGAGATAGGGTCCTCGTTTATTCGTACGTATAATATTACATAATTCTATCGAATTCTGTAATGTACAATATTCGTCGATGGGTTCTTCCTTCACAAAATTGAAGACATATAAATACCATATCCTTAACAGCGATTTTTCTCCACCTGCATTGAATATATTTCCAAAAGATATCGCTTTACCAGAAGAAGGTTTTTCCGTTTCGAAATATAAACGGGCGATCTCTAGGGCAATCATCTTTTTATCGAAATCGATATTATGTCCGACAATAATATCGGCTAATTTGAGAACCTGGAAGAAGTCATCGAGAACCTGTCTTATAGGTCTACCATTATCTACATCTTCCTGTACAATACCAGTCAACCGGGTTATTTCTTCGGTCACTTTGACTGGTATAGTTGGTTTGACGAAGGTATCGTATGTCATGATGAGATGTTTATCCATAGTGTCATATAGAAGAAAACTGAGTTGGAGAATATGGGGGAACGGAACGGTGTTTTTTATGAGCCCGGAGGTCTCTACGTCGAATACTAGTGCGAGTCTTGACATGATTTTATTTATATGACATATATGATACTTACTTTTCCAAATCAATTTCGGGGGCAGGGGAACCCATGGTTCCCCCTCCGACCCCCTCCTTCAAGTTGACTGGTGCGGTAGGTTACTACGTAGGATATTTTCAAATATAAGATTTTGAGAAAAAATTCGAGAACAAAAAATTCGCGATAAAGTCATATAAAAATAGTAGTAAAGTAAATATAATCTATATGACACAATCATGCGTCACATTCGTTACCTGTTATATGAATCTATATGACGAACCATTTGAGAACAAAGACGTAGAATGGCGCTTCGGGCATTTTCGTAAAATCGCGAGAACAGGGATTCAACTCTGTGTTTTTTGTAGTCCCGATAACGAGGCCTATTTAGAGAATTTCGCCAAAGAATTCCCCAATATCAAAATCATGAAGTATATCGCCATCCAGGATACATGGTCATATAAATTGGTTTCTATGTTGAAGGCCGATGGCCCCATCGAACTACCCGCCCATCGGAATGAACCGAAGGATACCGTGGAATATATCTGTATGATGCATTCCAAAGTCGAATTTCTCAATACGGCGATTGCAGCGGACCCCTTCGGGTCCAGCCATTTCGCCTGGATCGATTTCAATGTCGCCTATATTTTCAAGGATAATGCCTATGTGGAAGAATACTTGCGCGTCCTAGCCCAGCGGACTTTCGTGGCCGATTTTCTCGCCATCCCCGGGTGTTGGGAGAAACAGAAACCGGAGACATGCCTCCTGGATAATATCTGCTGGCGCTTCTGCGGCGGATTCTTCATCGGTTCGAAAGACCGGGTTCAAGATTTCCACGCCAAATACGTCGAATTCTTCCCCATGTTCTTGGAGACCCATCGGAAACTCATATGGGAAGTCAATTTCTGGGCATGGCTAGAGACCAATACGGATTGGTCGCCCACATGGTTCAAAGGCGATCATAATGATAGTATCATCCAGATCACGACGGATATCTGTAATCGATGTCTATATGACACTACGTACCAGAAAACGTCGTATTTCTATCCGCCGGTAGAGACCTACGAGGCATCCTCCGCATCCCATGTCATATATCGCGGCCAGCATATCTTGAATACCCGATATGTGAACTATTGGTACCGCCCCTCGGGTCATTGCAATATCCTACACCCCCATAATTGGATTATCAGTAAGAATTTCCATTCGGTTCTCGCATTCGACCAGGATACGAAGACCCTGGAACCCACCGATTTCGTCGAGATGGATGATTCTACTATAGGACTCAAAACCCACGATGCCTGCTTCTTCGGTTTAGAAGATATCCGGCTATATGTTCTCAATGATGTATTAAGGTTCATTTGTACGAATATTAATTATTCTCCTACGGGACGTAACCGTATGATTACTGGGCGGTATCATATAGAATCCGCGACATATTCGGAATGCCGGGTCCTACACCCGCCGAATACGGATAGTTGGTGTGAGAAGAATTGGATACCTCTGATTCGTAAACACGATGGTGCAGAGGAAGAAGAATTCTTCATATATAAATGGTGGCCATTCGAAGTAGGGAAGGTGAATCGAGAGAAAGACCAATTGGAAATCGTATTGTCCTATAAATTGAATTCGCCACTCTTTATGAAGGTCCGGGGTTCGACGGCTTTCGTAGAGACGGAGGAGGGATTAGTAGGTTTAGTACATTATAGCGAGGATACGCTACCTAGGCACTATTATCATATAATGGTTCTATTGGACAAGGCGACGTTTCAGCCATTGAAATATAGCGATATTTTCTGTTTCGAGAAAATCGGGATCGAATTTTGTATAGGGTTCTGGTATTCAGAGGGGGAATATCATTTCTGGATTTCTAGGATGGACCGGGATCCACTTTATTTGAAGATGGACAGGGATGCATTACCATTGAAGTTCGATTTTTCTATTTTATAGGTTTATATAGTATAGATTAATGAGTACTAATTATTCTACAATAACTGGCACTAAAAATGTTGACCAACTCATTGAAAAAGGTTTAAAAGTAGAAAATAATAAAATAGGTATAGAAAAAAATACACATTTTAATAGTCGATATGAAGATATTAATAAATTAGAAAATAAATATATTCAACAAGAAGAAAGTGTTCGACAAGCAAATGCAGAACAGAAAAAAGAAAGAGAAGAAGTTGAAAGATTAGAAAAACAAAAAGAAGAAAAAAAACAACAAGAGAAAGAATTAGAACAAGATTCAAAAGATAAATTAAGATATTTGAATTGTAAAGAATTAGTATCTAGTGATGTTAACATATTACAAAGTATACAAGAAAATTTAAATATATTAATTGAAGAATTAGGTTTAAATGTTGTTATAGATGATTATATAGAATCTTTTTTTAAAAAAGCTGATAAAGATTTTTATAAATATTATGGAGAACAAATAAAAGAATTTAATACAAAATTATTAGGTTTTAAAACTTTCATTGATTTTGAAAATCTATGGGTTAATGATCGTGCTAGTTCACCATCAGAAAATAAAGTCGGACCTAGAAAAGAAGAAGAACCTAAAAAAGAAGACAATGAACTAGAAGAACTAGAAGTAGTAGATCTTGAAGGTGGTGGAGAAAATGAAATAAAAGAAATAAAAGATAAAATAAAAGAAAATTGTAATAAATTAAATAATTTAGTACATGATTTAAAGACCATAGATGATATTGAATTAAATAAAAAATTCGATTCTCTAAATAAAGTAGTTAAACAAGGACCAGAACCAGCACCAGTATCAGTATCAGCACCAGTATCAGCACCAGTATCAGGAGTAGAAACAGCACTAGTATCAGAACCAGTATCAGAAGTAGAATCAGCACCAGTATCAGAACCAGTATTAGAACCAGCACCTGAATCAGTAAATACAGAATTAGAAATTATAGAAAAGTCAGCAAAAGAAGCAGCAGAAAAAGAAGAAAAATTAAGTCTTATAAAAAGTAATTTGAAAATTATTAATGAAATAATTGGTAATATAGATTTTATTCATCTTATAGGACAAGTAAAAAGAAACCCCGATAATCAAATTATAGGTATACTAAATAAAGTATTACCAAAATTAAAGGAAGATATAGAAAAAATAAATCAATTTTTAGAACAAAAGAACTTAGATGAGGTAACTAAAATCATAGAATCTGAAGAATATAAGGAATTGATAAATTTTATAAATTCAAATAATAAAAAACCTATACCTATACCCGATGATACAACTGATATAAGTAAAAAATTACAAGAAGCGGCATCGAAGGCGGCTTCTAGTACATCTGCTTTATTTATAGATACTAAAATGGGTGAAAATAATTTGATAGCATATTTGGGTTCTATTGCCGCAAAGGCTTCATCCAAAACTGTTGTCGAACAAATTGCGAAATTACAAAAAGAAAATGGACCTGATAATATTTTTCCAGGACTATCGCAATCACCACCACCACCAATCGCAACACAAAGTAATCTAAATGAATCATTACTACCAATTCCACCACCAAAGTCAACTACATCTAAAAACCCAAATCAACCATCACAGTCATATAATAATTTTTTTATGCCGCCACCACCACCACCACCACCTGAAGAAAAAAAACAAGAACAGTTATCATATGATAAAATATATGAAAGTATAAGGTTAGAAGCAATAAAATCTGCAGAAAATGCTATAAAAACTGCTATAAATAATAAATTAACACAAGAAACAGTAAAACCAGAGTTATCAACAGTGCCAAAAAGAAGACCAATAAAACAACAACTGTTATCACCAAGAAAAGAAGTACCAGCAGAAGTACCAGTAGAAGTACCAGCAGAAGTACCAGCAGAAGTACCAGCAGAAGTGCCAGCAGAAGTGCCAGCAGAAGCAACAACAGAAGAAGCACAAACAGAAGAAGACAAAATAGACAACCTGTCAAGTCAAATAGATGATATATTAGCAAAAACGGTGGCAAAAACAGCTGCAGAATATTCAACCGCGTATATTTTATCTTTATTAAAACAAAATAAAGATATACAGTTACCAACAGACAATTCTGCAGTAAGTGATACAACAAGTACAGCAAGTACAGCAAGTAACTTCGTAACAGAAGCAATCAATAAAGCGAAAGATTCTATAATACTTAAAAAAAAATTAAAAAATGATTTAATACAACAAATAACTAATCATACTAGTGAAATAGTGGAATCTGCAGTTAAAGATGCTATAGAAAAAATACCACAAAAATCCGAAATAGATCTATCTACATTAATAGATAATATAAAGGATATTATAGGACATAATGCTAGATTGGAAGTAGAGAAACATATAAAAGAAATAATTCAAAAAAAAGCTACAGAAGGAGTAGATGAAGATGAAGAAGTAGATGAAGAACTAGATGAAGAAGTAGATGAAGAAGTAGATGAAGATGAAGAGGAAGATGAAGAGGAAGATGAAGAGGAAGATGAAGATGAAGAAAAAGAAAAAGAAAAAGAAGAACAAGGAGAAGGAAAAGAAGATGAAGAAGGAGATAATGAAGAAGAAGTAGAAGAAGGAGAAGTAGTAGAACAAGGAGTAGGAGAACAAGGAGATGATAAATCATTAAGGCTAGAAGACGTAGAATTTGGATTTGAAGAAGAAGATGAAGAGAAAAAACAAGAAGAAGAGAAAAAAATAAAAGAAATACAAAGTCAAATAGAAAAATTTGTATCCAAATCGGCAAGTATAGCCATACAAAATATAATAAACGGATATCTATCTGAAATAAATGACCAAAAAAAAGACCAAATACAAGACAAAATACAAGACCAAAAACAAGACCTACAACGAGAACCAGAAAAAACACCAGTTACAAGACAAGACCTAACAAAACCAGCAGAACTAGCAGAAGGAGCAGAACGAGGAGAAGAAGTAAACATAGAAAAACAATTTTTTTCAGTAGTACCAGGACAACCACCAGCACCAGCACAAACACCAGCACAAACACTAGCACAAACACCAGCACAAACACTAGCACAAACACCAGGACAACCACCAGCACAAACATCAGTACCAGCAAAAGCAAAATCAAGAAGAGTAAGTATAAAAGATAAATTTTTTTCAAATGCATTAAACAGATTTGCATCATTATTAAACAAAACAAAATCACAACCACCAGTACCAGCACCAGTACCAGAACCAGAACCAGTACAACCAGCACTAGTATCAGGACCATCACCACCACAAGTACAAATACAACCACCAGTACAACCACTAGTACCAGATATACAAAATATTATAAAAATAATAAATGAAAAAGTAAACAAAGAAGCAGAAGAACAATCCCAAAAATTAATAAATGAAACAATAGCGTCATTAATTAAAGTAACAAAATCGACTAATATTGAAAACCCTAATATAATAAATGAAATATTGGAAAAATTAAAAAAAGCTGCAGAAGAACAAGCCGGGAAAAGTGCAAAAAATAATATTTATTTAGATATTTATTTAGATAATGTGAATTTTGATGAAGAAACAATAGAATATAGAGGAGAACTTATAGAAGATCTAACATCTCAAATAAAAAAATTAGAAGAAGAAAATGCAAAATTATTACAAGACCAACAAAAAATAAAAACCGAAAAAGATCAAATAGTAAAAGATAATAAAGATAGAATCGAACAACTACAAGCGATATTACAAGAAGAAAAAGAAAAACTCAATGCTAAAATAGAAGAATTAGCTGGTGATAATGAAAAATTAATATCTCAATTAAAAAAATTAACAGAAGAAATAAGTTCTATTCAAATAGTTGCAGAAAAAGGTATTGAAGAAGCAACGATGCTATCTGACAATACGAAACATTTTTTATTAGATAATGATAAAAATACCATAACAAATAGTCTAATATCTATATTCGGTTTTAATAGATTAAATGCCATTAGTAAAACAGAAGATATGAATAAATCATTAAAGAAAATGAAAACTCTATTAAAATCATCGAAAATGAATATTCGCGAGTTATTCAGTAAAATAGGTATAAAAAATATTACTTGTGTAAGTAAACCACTCGATAATACATCCAATAATACAATATCATTATCAGTTGAAGAATATAGAAAAAAACAATCTATTTTAGAAATATCATATAATACACCAATTTACAAATCGCAATAATTATCATATAAAAATAATATCTCTAATCTAGTAAAATGCCGAGAACCGTCGCCCATGAACCCAAACTCAAGAAGAAATTCTACCCCCTCATATCTATCTGCACCCCCACATTCAACCGCCGCCCCTTCATCCCCACCATGTTCGAATGTTTCAAAAACCAGACCTACCCCCGAGACCGCATGGAATGGATCATCGTCGACGACGGTACCGATAAAATCGAAGATCTCATCAATAAATCCGGCATCAACCAAATCAAATATTATCCTATAGGACAAAAAATGACACTCGGTGCCAAGCGTAATTTGATGCATAGTTATGCGAAGGGAACCATTATCGTGTATATGGACGACGACGACTATTATCCACCCGAACGCGTCCAGCACGCAGTGGAGACTCTTACATCGAATAAAGAGGCCCTATGCGCCGGTGCCAGTGAAATCTATATCTATTTCAAACATATCAAAAAGATGATTCAATGCGGGCCCTATGGGCCCAATCACGCCACAGCGGGTACATTCGCCTTCCGTACCGAATTGCTCAAACAGACGAAATATGAGGAGACGGCGAGTCTAGCGGAGGAGAAGCATTTCCTAAAGAATTATACGATCCCCTTTGTTCAACTCGATCCGCTGAAAACCATTTTGGTATTTTCTCATGAACATAATACGTTTGATAAACGCCGACTATTTGACAATCCCCATCCGGATTATTTCAAGGAATCGCCCAAATCCGTCAACGATTTCATCCGGAAACCCGAGGAGGCCCATATAAAGAAATTCTTCATGGAAGATATCGACCGACTCCTAAAACCCTATAAAGCTGGCGAACCCTCGTCTAAACCCGATGTTCTCAAACAAATCAAAGAAATCGAAGAGGAGAGGTCGAAAATGATGCAAGGCCAAGGCGACCAGCCGACGGGTATTATGCTAAACCGGCAGGATGGGTCGCCACCGGTGAATCTCACGCAGAAACAGGTAACCGAGATGTTACAACAACATCAATCTATGGGACAACAGCAGCAACAGAAGATCATAGAACTCGAGAAGATGGTTACGAATTTACAAAAACAGCTGGCAGATAAACAAACAGCCCTAAAGTTGGCGGAAAAAGAATCCGCCTTACAAAACCAGTTGGCGGAAAAAGAAGCCGCCTTACAAAACCCGTTGGCGGAAAAAGAATCCGCCTTACAAAAAGAAGCCGCCTTACAAAAACCGTTGGCGGAAAAAGAATCCGCCTTACAAAACCAGTTGGCGGAAAAAGAAGCCACCTTACAAAAACAACTCGAAGAAAAAGAGGCAGAAAATAAAAAACTAAAGGGTCAAATAGAATTCCTCAAAGAAATGGCTTCAAAATATCAAGATAACCCCGCAAACGATAAACCCACACCTCCTCTCTTCGTGATACCCAATCCGGCGGGAGATGTTAAACCCCCCCCTCCAAAGTCCAAATCCCAACCCGAAGTGATATTCAAACTATAAAACCGTGTCATATAGAAATATTTTCTATATGACCTCAACAAGAAGATTCCCTATTCGTCCATATCCTCACAATCGCTCAGATCCTCCTCCACCAACGCATCCTTCTTCACATTTTTCTCTAAATACCGGTACATCCGCTTAATATCCAATTTCGAAATGCTATAGTTCTCGAATAATTTCTCTATATGACCCAGCCGTTCCGAGTTATTATAAAATTCCTTCCCATAATAGAGTTGTAATTCATGGAAAAGGGCAATCAAATCCTTCTTATCCATATCCAACTGTTTACATAGATTATATATGAATAAAACGTTGTTATATTCCGTGGAATATTTGGTGAGAACCTTGGTAAATCGCACTTCGTCCGTATGTGTCAATTCAGGAAATGTCTCCCGATATAATTTATTATTATAAAACGTCTTCATTAGAAAACTCATCTCATTGAATGACCATATTTGGTATTGGAACGTTATACGATCGATATAATCCGCAAAACATATATTATCCAGGATCCGGATATAAAACGGGATCGCACTCGACCGTCTCACTTTCGCCAGCATATCCACAATGTTCTCGTGCCATAGCAGCGCAACGATCGTCCGATCCGTCTCATTGATAAACCGAGTATGTTGTCCTATAGGAATATTTTGGTTCATCAGGTTCTGCGTTATTTTCTTGGCATCATTATTATATGACTTTACTTGTAGGACACTATCCACAGTTTCTTCGTTAAGAAGCGCCGGGTTGGTCATATAGATCTTCTGTATGAACTCGAGTTTACGAAGATCACCCTGGATATAATCCAAGATTTTCTGTTGCATAGTGGGGGAATAGGTTGTAATAGGGATACTATATGACATAATTTCGGTGATCTGTGGATTGGTCGGCGTATTGAGTTCGAAGGTATAACAGACCTTCATGAGTTCCTTGATTTTCTTATCGATATAATAATTCCCGATACAGATGATGGGATTATAGGTCATATTCTCGAGGCGCTGTTTTTTCGTCTTCTTTTGCCGGATAATTTTGATGAGGGCCGTAATCCCCCCTTTATCCCCGTTATTCATTCCGTCGATTTCGTCCATGATGATGGCGATTTTCTTCGGCTTTCCGTGCATCATAGAGAGGACGTTTTGGGAGGCGATATTATTACTCGTGATGGTATCAATGAGGGATTTATTACGGACATCACCAGCATCGTATTTGACAACGTCGTAGTCGAGTTCTTTCAGGATGTTCTCGACGAATTTGGTTTTACCGCATCCTGGAGAACCGTAGATATATATACCCTTTTTATAGGACAGATTTTTGATATTGGAGGAGAATGAGGAGAGAATGGTTTTTATTTCTAGGGCGGAATGTTCTCTACCGAGGGTCCTGTTATATTGTCCTATATGACCCTTATTATATGATATAGAATTCATTTTCTATATTATATGACGTAATGTTTAGACCTATTTTGAACGAATTATCTATATCTATTTACGGAAAGTGGAGAAATCGGCAGTTACAGGAATGAATTTAGAATCGCCCTTTGATGGGAGTGCGCCGTAATAGGAGTAATTATCTACGATATTTGCCCCGACGGGTTTTCCGGTTTGATTATAACTATTATAGTACGCGGATCTTGATAGATCATTATCGACACCTATTCCGCTTGCGCCACCAGGACCACCAGCTGCACCTGCTCCGCTTACTCCACCTGCTCCGCTTGACCCCCCTCCTACTCCTCTACCTTCATAATTACCAGTCACCAAATTATAAGCCCCTTGTCCAGCACCTTTGGTCAAATCATACGCTCCTTCACCTGCGCCTTTTGCCAAATTATACGCTCCATATCCAGCAGCACCGACTAATGCACCTGTACCAGCAGCAACCCCACCAACCAAACCAGTAGCACTATCAACTACCTTACCGGCCAAATTACCAGCAGTATCAACCGTTTTATTTATAACATCTGCACCGGTTTTTGCCACATCTTCAACACCAGCGACAAGATCCAACTGTCCTAATGTAAGGGCCCCACCAATTGTATCGGGATCGGCAGTAGATTCGAGTGTACCACTACCAATAGTAGTATAATTCTTTTTCCCTTCGCCTTTTCCGTCACCTTTTCCGTCACCTTTTCCGTCGGTAACAACCACATTACCATTCGAATCTCTATACGTATATGAACCCCCATAACCTCCCGAACCCCCCTTAGTACATGTACCACTACCACCAGCACCACCACAATAAGTACAAACACCAGAACCCGGGCAATTTGGACACATAGGACAAACCGGTGGAACAATTTCCGTTTTCTTGATATAATTAAAATCAATCACACCATTAGGATTCGTATTTGGGTTCGCAATATTATAAAACGCCTGCATACAATTATAATTCCATTTTGTTTTATCTGACCCACACGTAGCGAAAAATAATTTCGGATCGTTATTCAAATAATTACTTATATCTTTATCAATATTATAAGGATTTTTCGTTGGCGATTTAGTAACGGCAGTATCTTTGGGTATATTACCACCTACAAAAGCCTGATTATTGGACGAACTAATTGTATTATTAAATAAAGCGTAATTATTAATAAGCAATTTACCTTTGGGATCACTGGCTAAATAAACAAGGACAGTTTCTTGACCACATGTCATACATAGCACAAATGGATCACTTTGGGTCATCCAAGAATTGAATTGTCCAGGTTTCTGATTATATGTATATGACGAACTAATCGTAACAGACGAACCACTTATACGATCATAATACTGCGTATTACCAACTGAATTAGTTATACATACAATACCCTTATCACAATCGTAGAATATATTCTTATTCAATGAATATAAGTGCGCGTTCTTATCGTAATAACCACTTGGTGGGGTAAATCCATTTATATTATCATATTTCGAATCTGCGGCTATAGCAGCAGAAGGAGTAATATTATACGGATTATTATATACTACAGGACCAAGCATTTGATTCGTATCACTGGACCCATATACAGATAAAATATTATTCGTTTCACCATTCGTCTTACTAGTATTTCCTATAATATGTATATATGTCTCTTGACCGAATGGTACATATATAACCGTATAATGCTCTTGGGAAGATGCCTGTGAATAATATATATATGGCGTAGTACAGGATTGAGTCTTTTTATCCCATTTATCCGCATTTTTATTTTGCGCCGACATATCAACGGTGGTTTGATTTTGGAATCGAGTATTCACCCATATATTATTCAAAGTACTCGTGTTTTTCAAATTACCCGTCTGGACATTACCGATTACGGTATCATATACCTCAATCAAATTTCCATTCTTCAAGTCAAATAGAATACTGTCATATAGGACATAGATTCCATCGGTTTTCGATGAATACCACGGAATAACCGTATCCAGTTTATTTATACTTTGACCCCCATATGTACCGAATCCGAAACTATTGAAGTTCTCGATTTCCCGAAGTTCTTTCCTATCCTTCGCCGCAAAATAATGACCAAATATCATGGAAATAATTAATACTGCTAAAATGATTAAAAACATTATTAATGGTGTTAATTTTATCTCCATATTTTATATATTCTATATCTTTTTTATTTCTCATAAAATTGATTTATTTTATAGGGCCATGTCATATAAAATAAATCCATGCCATATTCGACCTCTGAAAATAAATTAGACGAATCTTCTATAGGACTCCGTGTTTTCGACCCCACCGCTAGTCATATAGAAATCGGTATTGATGAAGCAGGTAGGGGGCCACTATTTGGCCGCCTATATGTCGCTGCGGTAACATTACCTAAAGGTTTTACACATAAAGATATCAAAGATAGTAAGAAATTATCCGATAAAAAAATCCGGCAAATGGCCGCACTCATTAAAGAAAACGCCTTGGCCTGGTCGATCCAATATGTGGAACACGACGTAATCGACGAGATCAATATCCGCCAGGCCGTCTTCCGCGGTATGCATGCGGCCATCCGGGAAACCATGGCCGAAATGGCCGAAAAAATGCCGCAAACGGATAAAGATGATTTCTTCCTCTTGGTAGACGGGAACGATTTCAAGCCATATATGGTATATGACGATGAAACCTCGAGTTATAGCCCCGTTCCACATGAGACAGTAGAACATGGAGATGCAATCTATTTGACCATTGCGGCGGCGTCCATTTTGGCGAAGAATGCGCGTGACCGTTATATAGAGGAATTATGCGAGGAGTACCCCCAGTTATCATATAGGTATAATTTACAAAAGAATAAGGGCTATGGGACCAAACAGCATTTGGAGGGTATCAAACAATGGGGTATAACCCAGTGGCATCGCCGGTCATATGCTAGGTGTGATGTAGCAACATTGAATCCTATTTGACCCCCTTCGGTCCCATTTGGTCGTTAACTTTGGCCTTCCCCTCAATAAAATTGTCCTATAGGACATCTATCATCATACTATCGGCAACGGTCTTTGATACCGTCATATATTTAGTCTCTCGATCCATAATGCTATATCCAATCAAAAAATGATCATCTATAAAAACGAATCCCAATGTATATTCGACTTTCGCCCCTTCGAAAGTAAAGGGTGTCGAATATTTTTTCAGTTTCAAAGTCGCAGAATCGAGAACCATATAAATATGGTAATAATACCGGCGGTCTTCGTAACTCACTAAATGTCCTATAAACCATATTTCGTCGCCTATGGCAACGCCATTCGTCGACCCCCTCAAATGGCGGAAAAAGGCCGGTACTTCGGTATCCTCGCTTATCACATAGAATTCGGTCTGATTACTCACCTTTCCCACGGTTAATGGCGACCAACCATATATGACCCTGGGCTCTTCCCCTTTGATCGATGGTATCATCACCCAATTTTTTTCTATATCTTTGACGGGCGTCGAACCAACGCGTTGTAGTAGAGAACTGGCGCCCATCTCTGATGACAAGAAGACCTCCCCCGATTCTACCGCGATTTTACTACGATCGAGTCCGCGATTGGCATGATAAAGCAATCTGCCTTTATATGACATAATACGAACATCCTCTAGTCCTATATAGATATTATCCAGGGCTTTATTATACGGCATCACGAATTCATTCACGATACACCATGCCCCCGTTGTGGGCTCTTTTTTGAGAACCGCCATGATATTTTTCGTCTTTATATGACTCTGATTCACATAATTGCCGTGTTCATCGATCCTATAATTCACATATCGGCGTACTACGGCGATATCGTCGCCATGGAAGCAAATGGATGGCGTAGAGGCCACATATTCGTTTTCGGGGGGATAAAGTTCTCCAACTGTTTCGAGAACCTGGATCAAAGTGGCGTCGAAAATGGGGGTTTTCATATCGGCCAGTTTTTGCGAATAGAATTTATAATTGGATAATACATTACGCATGGTTGAATCATCCACATTGGGATTCGCGAGAACCTTGGTGGAACATCGGCGTAAATCGTAGTTATCGGGGTTCATATAGTAACCAATGATCGAGAGTTCGAAATCGAGTTTATAGTCATATACATCCTTCTGTAAAAAAAGATAATCCGATGTAATGGGATACTTCTTCCGCTGAATATCCGCAATCGTATACCATAAATAAGATAACATATGTTTCCCTTCAATCCTATAATATTGGACCATCTCATATAAGTTCTCGATTCTCTTGGGATAATAATTGAATCCCTCTGTCCACCAAAAGATGGCATTGGGCATATCACCCAAACGGGCATAGCATTTCCCGATACTATAATGGCTATGCCAGACTTCTTCTACCCACCCCCCGATTTTGATACGCTTTTTAAATGTCTCGATGGCTTTTTCTATATGACCCGCATCGCGATAAGAATTTGCCAAATAGAAGGTATATCGATCATTATCGGGGTTCTCTTGTAATCCGCGCTCCAAAAGCCGGATATCGCGTTCGAATTTATCCGCCTTCGCACCCCCGTCCCCTATGTCACATATGAATAATTCCGATTTATCGATGGCCTCGTATTTCGTACCCTCCGGGGTTTTCACATATTCATGTGTGACACCCCAATAAGAGTAGCCCTTATTGGGTCGAACGAGTCGAACATTTTTATAATAGAAACGCTCGGAACCCTGGAAGAGATAATAGACATCGGCGCCCCGTTTTAAGAGGGAGGCTTTGAAATCGGATACATTGGCGATGGGTGTCAAATACATATCTGCATCGAGTAAGAGAACATAATCTATATGACAAATCTGGGAATAGTGGTCACATAGTTTGAGTGCATGGGATCGATTATAACCGAAATCGCGAAAGGGTTCGGACTCGATTTTCCCGGGGATACCCTCTTTCTCGAAAAATTCGCGAATAATCTCCTTGGTATTATCCGTGCTACCGGTATCGCAAATACAATAACAATCGACTAAGGGGACGACGGATTCTAAGAGTCGGCGAATGACCCGACTCTCATTCTTCACGATCATATTGAGGCATATGGATGTCATATATAGGAATTTTATATCTCTTTTTCATATTCTTTTATTCTATAATCATATATATCAGATTATAAATAAATGTCATTTACCCGATTTCACGATGACCCTGCACGTATTAAAAAGCAGTTAGCAGAGAGTACTTTCGCCGGACGTTATCATCTCAATGTACCGGGTATGGGTACGGAAATGGCGTTCGAAGAAGATCCCCAACTCCGGCTTCAAAAATGGGGTGCAAATCTGACGACCAATATAGTGAATTTAGAGAGTGATTTCTGGGGACTCAGTCGTCCATTGAATCGGGATTTAGTCGAAATCAATGACTATAAGAAAGCTGCCGCCCCCGTTTTCCCCCTCATCTATGGTTCTCAAGAACCCTATGTTCAAGAGTCGCGCGCATCATGCCCCGCGTGGACATTTCGTAATGTTCCTATAGATCGATGGGAACAGCCATGGATCAATCCCCAGGCGAATGTGGAATGCCGATTCCCGAATAATATTCAGACGCGTATTTTAGAAAAAGATTATTATCAACCTACTGTCCCTATAGTATCAATGAAATAATTTCTATAGGATATATATAATAACAATGGCAACTAAGAAATGCAGAACAGGTAGACGAAAGTGCGTTGATAAAAAATGTTATAAGAAAAAAACGAAAACTGTAAAAAAAGGTAGATGCAGAAATGGAACCCGCCGATGCCGGGATAATAGATGCCATCGCAAGTAGGGTAGGAAAACATGCCAGTGGGTATTGTCATATAGAAATGATTTCTATATGACCTATGTAAAATATTCAACCATAGAATCACCTATCTGATCATATTTACTAGTAAGTCCGAAACATACAAAATGCCCCCATAACGGTATATATGCACGAAGAGGCGAATCCCTGAAAAAGAGGGACGAAAAAGCAAATGTGCTACGTGAGAGAACCACTACATCGCACTGGGTCAAAAGATATAAATCATAATTCGGGTCATCATTCTTTATGACATCATAAGGCCAACCAGAAGTATCCGACCCCGGCGAAGTGAGGAGAACCACTTTTCTATCGGGGAATTCGGTTTTTGTCATATAGATGATTTCTTCTAACTTGGCCCGGGAAAGGGGTGCCTGTCGGTTATTTAGCCCATCAGTATAATGCGTACATAGTTCCTGGTTCTCGATTTTCCTCCTATAATATTGAGAACATACGGAGCCGTCGTAATCTGCCACTTGTGCTACGTCATCTAAACGTAGATGTACCAAGATCGTTTTATCTGAAGAAAACGGTAGTGGTGATAAAAACGACAGTTCTCGAAGCCCAGCAACCTTTGCGCCAATTGAGGGCCAAATATGCCGGCGAAAATAGGTCAAATAGTCGCATTCTAAGGAATATAAAAATGTGGTAATCCCCAACAAAAACCCATCGATCTGGCGATAGTCAACGGCGAAACCATATAAAGTGTCCCATAGTTCCCCCTCCTCTACGCCTTCGGCATAGAATCGCGCATTCTGGTTCTCGATATAATCAAATAGGATCCGAATAAAGGGGGAAGAATAATATCTATATGACACCGCGCCCCCCTCTCTAAATCGGATGATACAACGATTTTTATGTGCATACATTATTTGTCCTATATAAAACATGATATGAGAACCTAGTCGGTCGGGACGGTCCAATAAAATGAAAAACATATAAAAAATTGATTTTATTTATATGAATAAAATCCATTTACTAAATGAACGACGAATACTATTCCGATAATAGACGATCCTTTATGCATTTCGAAACCACGGATATATGCGATTCATTTATAAGACATATAGGTGAGTCTCTCATACAAAATAGATGTTGTAGTGGGAAGGGGATCGCATATAATACGGAGTACCATAATCGCATACAAAATGCTAGGAGGAATATGTTTCCCGAATATACATATCCTATAGGACAACGAAGTATATCTAACGTAGAACCATACCGAGATTATCCTATAAGACAAAATCACAAGGAATTAGATAAGGAGTGTTGTGTATGTTTAGTCGAGAACCGACAGTATACGGTATGTTCTCATAATCTCTGTCAAAAATGTAATGAGAAATTAGTAATAAGAAACTGTCCTATATGTCGTAAAAAAATCTAATAAATATATAAATGTCATATGTAGTATGTATACCGAGTTATAAGAGGGCACAGATATGTAATGAGAAGACCCTCACTATGTTGAAAGAGAATGGTATTGATAAATCGAAAATATTCGTCTATGTTGCAAACAAGGAGGAATACGACGAATACGTCCAAGTTCTCGATAAAGGGTCATATAATAAATTGATTATAGGAGAAAAAGGACTTGTCCAACAGAGACGATTTATAAGTCGGCAATGGCCAGAGGGGAAAAATATCGTGTATTTAGATGACGATGTCAAGAAAGTGGATCTAAAAATGTCAAAATATAAGACGCTAGATGCGTTTTTCAAAGATGCATTTGCAGAATGTCGAGAACAAAAGGCGTTTATATGGGGGGTATATCCCGTATATAACCCTTTTTTCCGTAAAGGGCAGAAGCCCATTACCACATGTTTAAATTATATCGTTGGTGCATTCTACGGTAATATAAACCGCCCTAATTTGAAAGCGATACGAACTACGCTAACTGAGAAAACTGGTCAAAAAGAGGATGTCGAAATGTCCCTCCGATATTTCATCCACGACGGAATCGTATTGCGGTTTAATAAAGTCGGATTTATAACGAAATACTACGGTTCATCGGGCGGTTTAGGCACATTCGAAGAACGCCTTAAACCCATGTTAGAGGCATCCAAGGTTCTCAAAAAACATTTCCCAGAATATGGAGAAATTATGACGAAGAAGACGGGTATGACAGAATTCCGTCTGAAGAAAATTCCGGCGCATACGGTTCCGTCTTCTACCAATCATAAATTAAAAACGTTGAAAAACGTGTCAAATAGAAAAAATAAAACAGTTCGAAGATAATCATTTATATTGTATTGTATTATATTATATTATAATGGAATTAGCAATACCTTTAGTCGCATTAGGCGGTTTATATCTAGTATCGAACCAATCATCAAGGGGGGGCGGGGATAGAAGAAATAAGGACGGCTTCACCGGACGTTCTCAACTCCCCAATATAGATATCCCCGATCGTAATTATCCCGCCGAATATCCCCAGAATCCTGTGAATAACGTAGAAACGGATTTGACATCCAAGTTATCCACAGTGAATCTATTTGACAGTCCGCAGGTCTATACCGACCGGTTTTTCAATCCCAATGTCAATAGTTCAGTTATGAACCCAGGTGCCATGCAGAATAGTTCGATTAACCAGGGTGCAGGTGCAGGTTCTCAAATTACTTCGGGGAAATATAAATCCATGGCGGGGAATCAGGTCGACGCATCCTATTTTACCCATAACAATATGGTACCCTTTTTCGGTAGTAAATTGAGAACCAATCGTACGGATGCGAATGCTACGGAGAGTCTTATAGATAATTATACGGGTGCAGGTTCTCAAATATTCCGTAAATCAGAGACGGCGCCACTCTTTTCGCCTAGTGAGAACTACCAATGGGCGCATGGTATGCCCGATAATTCGGATTTCATACGTTCTCGCATAAACCCCAGTACATCGATGGCGAATGTCAAACCTTTCGAAGATGTGAAAGTTGGGCCCGGTCTTGGATTAGGCTATGGGACAGAAGGTATGGGGGGTTTCAACTCCGGGTTGAATGCCCGTGATTTATATCGGGAAAAGACCGTAGATGAATTACGTGTGGCGAATAAACCCAAAGCGGGGGGAATCGGACTATATGGCCACGAAGGTCCCGCGGTCAGTTATGTCCCCAATTTAGCCAGTGCGGATATGATCGGCCGTGTAGAGAAGAATCGCGTAGAACGCTCATTCGCGAATAGCGATGACCAGATTTTCACGAGGGGTGGTCGCGAAGGATCAAGAGAAGGCTTCTTTACGGGGGGCATGGAAACGGCCCCCACATCGCGCGCAATCACTATAGAGAAGGATTTAGCCAGACCAGACACGCTAAGAGGTTATGTAGGTGGTGGCGCAAATACGACGGCGAGTCAGTTAATAGACGGCGAATATGTCCCATCGAAGCATATAGATTTAGGACCAGTTCCTATAGGACCCGCATTTGCCCAAACGGGGGCGGCCAACGGCGATTACGGTATGCAAGGCCAAGTCGCTTATCCCAATAATCGTACGCAGAATCCGAATGGCCAGAGTTATTTCGGCGCGGTAGGTGGTGCAATGGGTGCGGCGATTGCCCCCCTTCTCGATATGCTTCGACCGTCACGTAGAGAAAATACGATTGGAACTTTGAGACCCTACCAGAACCCTGGATCCACGGTATCTCAATCCTATATTTTCAATCCTGCGGATAGGGCACCGACCACTATTCGCGAGACGACGGAGAATAGCAAGGGACACCTCTATATCAATGCCAATCAATTGGGCGGCGGCTATAAAGTGGCCGCACAGACTCCTATAGAGAATAATCGAATGACAACGGATGACTTCTATTATGCGGGTGTTTCGTCTGCAGGTGAACGCGGCCGACAGCCGCGACCATATGACGCGGAGTATAAACAGACGTCGAATGGACTCAAAGATGCCAATCTAGCGAGTTATACGCCCCAGGGTGGTATGTCTCTCTTGAATGGTGAAGTAAATCAGACAACCAAAACCGCGAGAGAGAACGATATGCGTATGAGACGCGAGGTCGGTTCTCAAATGCCGTACCAAGTACCATCGACGGCAACATTAGGAACACAATCGTCCAATATGAATTCTTTATATGACGGTATCAACTTGGATCGTACGAATCCCGATATAATGACACAGTTGAAGGGAAATCCTTTCATCGTATCGCATTTGAATGGACTATAATGTAGTGGATATGTGAAAAATCATATATATGTATCATATATATGACTGGAACGAGAGTTAGCGATTGGACGATTAGTTCCGTTGTCAAATAAAAAACGTATTTTTAGACCTTTATTTGATATGAAAGCATGGCAGTATATAAAAAGAAATCATGATTTTTTGCTACCAAAAATAAAAGAAGGGGGTAAAACGAAGAAACATAGGAACAAATGCCCCTAGAGTCATATAGAATAATTATTTAAATCATTGAATATTATAAAGGGAGGGGTTCGGGGAACCGTAGGTTCCCTGATTATTAACTACAAAAGAGGCGCGACATATTTTGTGCTTCGATATTCTCCGCAGGTTTCTGGAAAGCCTTCATAATCAGCGCATCGTCCCGTACACGAACTGTATATGTATGTTGGATATCACCGCGGGCAACGCGCCCCCATGCCTGGATGATTTTCTGTTGTGTCATATTCACTAAATCTTTCGCCAAGAACTGATGACAGAACTGGTAATTTGTCCCATAGATATAATCCGAATTGGCGATGATCAAATATAACTGTTGATTATCGGCCAATTCTTTCATGACTTCTAAGTACCTTGGATTCGGCGTTTCAATAAATAGTCCAATACCCAAAAGCAGCAAAACTTTCAGCGAATTCTCTATTGCGAGTGCCATAATATCCTTCACTGTCTGTTCGCTAATCATGGGCATATATGGCCGCGACGATTCAATTTTCTTGGCGAGTTCTTTCGGGATCCATCGCCCCTGATGCGCTTTTGAGTTGGGGATATAGACGGATTCCAGAGAAATATAACTTATTTGACCCCTTAGATCCTCGATTTCCTTATACATTTTTTGGACCTCGGGATTAATCTTTTCCATATTTACCTCTTTGGCTTTACCCTTCTTCTCTTCTTCGCCCTTGGATCCTCCTCCTCCTCCGCCCTGTCCCATACGTTTATCTTTATCTTCGAGGTCCTTCTCTAATCGATCGATTCTGTCAGATAGTTTATTATTCTGTGTAATCGTCGATAAGATCTGTTGGAAGACCGTTTTTGGAATATCCGTTTGTTGGATATAGAATTGCCCAATTTTATTCACATCTTCTGTTAGGAAAATGGTGGGACCATCTGTTAACGTATATGCGTCTTCCGTGGTCAACTGTATTCCTGCGGCCGTGCCCTTAATTCCCGCAGTTTTCGAGAATTTGAACCCCGAACCGCGGACCAAGTCCGAATAAATCGCCGACCAAGATTCTCGGGGAATCCCCCGAAGCAGATCCAAATAGAATAATTTCAACCGGTTCATGGTTATATCCCCTATGCCCCCCGAGAAATAATTCTCTATATGATAACGTTCGGTCACCATATTCTTCCCACAATCTGTCATATAGGTAATGAATCGAACAACTTCGCTCAAATCGAAATATCGCAAGATACTCTTATTCTCATCGCAGAAGGCCACACACTCTTGTAGGCTATCCCAGTCCTGAAACATAGAATGTGGCAAACTGCAATACCCGTCCTTCGATAAGACAGAAATCGATTTCTTACAATCGTAACTCGTAATGGTATGGATCTGCGCACCATCGAACCGATCGCGGAAATCGGCGATAGTATCCAGGATCTCATATTCGCGGGGGAGCGTAGCACAAGATAGCACAATATTTCCTATAAGATTCTGTCGCCAGTTCTGCTGGATGAGTTCGTGTAGGGGGTCGTCTGCGCGGTCCATAGATATAGTGGGTTCATCCCAGAAAGTAATGATTTTATATGACGGATTGAAGGCCAGCATATAATGCATCGCGGTCAAATAGGATTTGAGGTCACATATCATGATTTCCACTTTCGACCCATTACTATTATCCACTTTACGAATACCGCCCGACCTACGGTCGCGGGTATAATCCACCGCGGCGAAATAATGTAGGCGGATATCGCTGGCCGTATCGCAGCCGAATGCTATGGCGATTTTCTTCTCCATAGAAATCGCCATTTTAGCCAGGGCCAAGCCGATATGCCTAGCAGCACACACGAATATGACGCGGTATTCCGTAGATAGTCCTATAGGACTCATTGTTTTACCCGTCCCCGTAGGGGATATGTATAGGACCAAATTCGAGGTATCTTTTCCATGTTCTTCGCTAGTGCGACTGCTAGACGATTTATGAAAGATAGAGAATAATTCTTTTTGATGGCTATAAAGTTCTCTGTCGGCATTTTGCAAGAGATACGGATTACGTTCGATGAATTCGTAGGCATTCGAAATTACATGGCGTAGACTGGTTCGCTGATTTCCGTATTGGATCGCAGTATCCACGTATTTTATCACATAGGTATTGATCGCATTTACGGATGCTTTTTTCAACTGTATGAGAGTATAGAGGTAATACGAATACGCCGAATCCCCTTTTTTCAAATAGCGGCACATCATATTACAAAAATCGAGGAGCAGGAATTCGAAAATGAGGGGTTTATTTTTCTCGATATTCTCTTCCAGATTCTGGAAACGGAGTTGGTCGATACTTTTTATTTTTTTTATTTGACCTCCTCCTATCGTCAATTGACATTTACTTCCTATAAAATCCGTCAAATCGAGACCATCGACCGCATATTTGGTCGCCGTTTTCTCGATAATAGGCGCGAAATATTTCATATAGAGATAATGTTCGTTTTGTTCCGTTGGGTCAATCTTCGTGAAGGAGAACATCGACATTTTTTTATTGTATCGGATATTCGGATCGGAATACCCGTCGATAATAAGTTGGAGAACTTCGTGTTCTTCTGGTGAAACGGGAATTTCAATATTATCCCATTCGGCGCGCGATAATTTCGTTTGGATAAGGCTTAGACTCATTTTGCAAATATAGATTTATATATGTCATATAGGATAATTTTCAAATCAATTTTATATATGATATCAAGATGACTTAAGAAAAAGTACATGTTAGGAAAAGGGGATAGAAAAAGGGGATAGAAATATTTCTATATGACATTATAGATGATGATATGCGAGAACCTACAAAAGAGGGTCGCCCTATTACCCAACGAAATCCAATATAAAATTATATCATATAGTAATAATCCCCAGGATCCTCGTCTATGTGAGGATATAAAGGATTATTATGATACACTTACATATTTGTATGAATATTATTATTCGATCTATATAATGGAATGGGGAGAAACGGAACCCGAGGATAAAAATTGGCTTATTAACGATATCTATGGTTATATGAATGATTATTATCCTATTTGTCTAGGATATCGAAAACGTTTATGTGATATAATCAACCGATCATTCGTCTACCGATATTGGTCAAATAGAAATATGCGAAATATGATAGATAAATTCGTGGGTTCACTGAATAAAAAGGGTGTAGGATGCGAAATAAATCTACTATGGGGACTCTTATCACCAGAGGAGAGGAACCATCTCATCAACTATTCAGTGAAAAATATAGATATAACGGGGAACGATCTAATAGGCGAGAACCTATTAGATGAAGAAGAGGAAGAGGAAGAGGAGGAGGAAGACTGGGATTTTTAGTAAGAGAATATACCTTTTTTATAAAAAAGGGACAGAGACCCCGAGTCATATAAAAATAATTATATATCAATTATATGCCAGTAAATCTACCGAATGAAATCATTAGTCATATTATCGGATATGCTATATGTCCCATACCCCGGGTTCTCAAAGAGGATATCGAGAACTTCGCAAAAACCCGAAAACATCTATACCAAATTTACTATATGACACGGGTTCGGCCACCTTCGACGCCCCCTACTCTACACTTCCTGGTGAATCATATATTAGCATTCGATTATAGGATTGGTAATGGTCTTAGTGACTCTCCAAATGAAAATAATATGCGATGGGGGTCTATAACAGTGTCAAATAGGAATTATTTGATTGACGACTTGATATTCTATTATAATTTAGATAGTAAGATTATTTATTAATACATATTAATTCTATATAGTTATATTAGATGCATCCTATTATTTTACTCGTACTCTATTTCATCGTAGTGGCAATATTTTATAATAACACGCGATTTTTCGATAGTAATTTAGGTAAAGGTATAATAATTGCGCTCATATTAGTTCTCTTTTCCGTGGATATAAAACTAGGGCTTTTTACCTTTTTGACAATTATGACTATATATAAATACGAGTATAAGACATTAAATATACATTCCTATATTATCAATTTAGATAAGAATAAAAACCGGTTCGAAGGCGCAAAGACGCAATATGAGTCGAGTGATTTGAATGGTGCGATTTCGATGGATAGGTTCTCGGCAGTTAACGGGAAAACCCTCATATTAGAGGATTATTTACAAGATGATATAATAGCGGAGATAGAAGACGTCGAAGAAAAAAAGGCGAGAACTCACCATCATCAATTGACGAAGGGGGGAGTAGGCTGTTTTTTAAGCCATTTGACACTATATCGCCAATTGAACGAGGATAAGTCATCGAATGCATATTTGATATTTGAAGACGATATTATGTTGGTACCGAATATTAAAACTCATATAGATTATTCGTTGAAACATATACCGAATGATTGGGATATTATCCTATATAGTTGGATACGGCTAGGTTCTCAACCTATGTTGAATAGTTCGATAGAAAAAGTGGATTATTTCTGGGGTATGCAATGCTATTTGATAAACCGCCGGGGCGCAGAGGCGATTGCGAAAGAGGTGGAAGAGACACCAATAGATGGTCAAATAGATTCGTTTTTGAGTCGTATGATAAAACAGGGGAAATTGAGGGTATATGTATATAATAAAAAAGTGGTGAATGAGAACTCAAATCAGACGGATATACAGACGGATTTGAAAATAACGACGGATATCGATCCATATGATTATAAGGGCTATATTATGCGGTAAAAGTAAAACTATTTTTTTCTTTATATGATATAATAGTATCTACAATATCGTCGATCGGCTTTTTGGTATCTATTTGAAATTGGGTTTCAAATGATGGTTTCGGTTTTATTTCACTTAAAAGAGTATCTGGTTCTTTATATTCTATCGTCGATTCAAATTTCGGAGAATAATTGAATGAAATATCATAGGGACATTTTTGATATACATATTGTTTTATCATATAGGAAACTCTTGAATCTATATTCAAAAACTCGCGTATATATTCTTGAGAAATATCGGTTTCTTTGTTTACACCATTGCGCATTTTTAATGCGCAATCAGCATCACCTTGCTCACTCATAACTTCCCCCAAAGGGGGCGTTTTGAATGTGCAAAGGTGTAATATATCGGAAAATATTTTTGCTATATATTCAATAATAGTAATATCATGGATTTTTTCATTGAATGGGTCTATAAATGTATTATCTGATTTTATAATCAGATATAATAATAATCTATATGACATATCTATATCATGGTTAAAATCGAATAGTTCTTTTACTATATTTTTCATAAAAATTTCTTTAATATCGGTATCTTTATATTGGTATATTGTTTTTTTTTCTGATTCTGATATGTGTATATAATCTTTTGTTTCAACTGTCAAATAGGATATTGCTTCTATACCATTCATATCTGGTGTTTTTAACATTAATTCAGTTAATTTAGATATGGTTTTTTCTTCTTCTTTTTTTCCTGTATATGAAAAGGTTAATAAATTTATAGGATATTTTATAAAATCGGGTTTACTTTTTAAAAAAATATGTAAAGGGGTACGTCCAAAATTATCTACAATAGATAAAATATTTAAATCAGCTATTTCATATATTTTATCAAAATTTATATTTTGAAATAATAAATTTATATCTATACTAGTTATAAGTTTCAATGAAAAAAACTTATATAATAAATGTAACGGTGTTGTACCATCTATATCTTGTTTCAATAATGTATTTTCAATTCTTTCCGAACGAATTATAGTATTTATTATAGTAAATATATCATTTATATATGATGAATCATATTTATCTATATTATTTATTAGCGTATTTATTATAATATGTAAAGATATCTTACCATTCTGGATTGGTTTTATTTTATAATAATCAATAATTTCTGTTACTTTTTTAGATGCAGTTTTAGTTGCAGGTTCTGTTGTAATTGCAGGTTTTGTTGCAGGTTTTGTTGCAGGTTTTGTTGCAGATTCTTTTGTATCTTCAGGTGTAGTCGCAGGTGTAGTATTTAATAACTGTTTCAATAAATCATTTTTTCTTTCATTCAGAATTTTTTCAAGTAATTCGATATATCTCAAGTCATTTTCTATTGTATTAGAATCATTAAACGAACTGATAGTGTCATAAATAGATCTAGATGTATCCATTATATATAATAATATACCTTTTTACACTTTTTTATAAGATAAATAATTAGACACTAGGGTAATATATATTTTTATACGCCTTAAAAATAAATAAACTAAATATTAAAAATAATATTATGTTTATGATTAAAAACCAGTACTGTACAGGGTCCGATACATCTATTTTAACACATTCTCTTGACACATAAATAATAATAATTACTAAACAAGTTATTTCAATTATCGAATTATATAAAAAAATAAATGGTTTTTCTTCTGGTTTTTCTTTTTCATCTATCAATGTTTTATTCACCTCTTTAATAGAATCTACGACATTTCCCCTTATACTTGCATATTTCATTCCTCCAATCAAATAGAATAAAATATAGAAAAAACATATTAATGTAGCGATTTCAATACTAATAGTTGCAACAATAAACCTTATAAGAATAGAGATAAATTTCGTAAATATATTGAAAAGTAACGAAAATGGAATATATGACGGAGTAAAAAAGTAATTAATTGCCCATTTTACAAAATAAAACATGATAATTAAATACGCAATACTATATATTATACCATATAGGACATTATTCGCGATTTTACCATCGGAGCCCAAAATGAGTCCTTTCATAAAACGAAATATATATCCGCCGCCAATACCTAGTCCAATAAAATTCACTATATATAAAGCGAAAAAAATCCACATTTTATTTTTATAATCGCCATGTCCAGAATTATATAGCGATTTCAAAAATGCATAAAAAAATTGGAAAGGTTTTGTCGCCAGATTTATAAAATATCCTATTTTTGATTTCTCTATTTCATCTTCTCTATCTACGTTAAACCCCATGGCATCGTAAAAATCGGTGCGTATATTTTTTAAATATACTTCGGGATTATTATAAATATTATTAAAGAAAAATGTATAATAAAAATTATATGTAATAAATAATACGATCGGTATTTGCAGGAAATTATATATCTCGGATTTTATTAAAGTAGCATTACTCTTAATATCTTCGGATTTTAAATTTGTACATATATGACTTATTATTTTATCAGTATTTGCATCTTCTTCATTGTCATCATTTAATGTATGTAAATTCGTATTAATTGTTAAAAACATATTTATAATATTTTGGTCATATAGACTAGAATTAAATTCATTTGCAAAAGTTATAAATTCAGGAGACCCTACTTGTATCTTTTCGTGATTTTTCGAATTTAAAAAGTAATGCAATATATTTTCTGCGATTTCTTTATTTACTATCCAATCTTTATGATTCGATATTATTTGATTTACCATTGGTATTATAGTTTCATTATCTTGCCCGTTATAATCTGAAATGGAAAGTGTAACCGTATAAGAAGGGTCATTCGTATCATTACTTTGTTCATTTATTTGATTCTGAATATTGAATATAATTAAACTGATAATACTAGTACGACCTGTTTTATAATCATTCAATTGATATAAAATAGATTTTATATCTTTTATTTGACCAACACCGTAACTCAAAATCTGTATACTATCTATATCCGCATTATTACTCAATGCTATAATTTTGGATATAATGACATTGCTCGTCAATGCAGTATCGAAATTATCATTGAAACTATCGAGTTGATCCGGTGTGAATGATTCTGGTATTTCATTATATAAGAATGGAATATCTATATCTATACCATCTATTTGAATCAATTGTTGTTGAGATTGTAAACAGTATAAATATGTATATAAGACAATATTTGCTATATTTTTATTGGACACCCATTTATGATTATCAATAATACGATTTATATCGGATAATGTGGTACGATTTACATTGGAGTTTGTTAGTTCTATATTCTTCGATGTATTTGACTGTCTAGTATCTGATACATCGGGACATGGTATTCGATTCGTATTTTTGATGAACTCGTAAATTATATCATCAACCAATGTATCAAATCTGAATATAGGACATGTCAAATATTCAAAAATCTCACGAATATTATTGAGAATAGATTTGCCTAAGGATCCTTGACTTAAAAGATCTACACAATCTTTAAAATAACTATCGTCAAAAATTGCAAACCCTTCTTTATTTGTCATATAGGGTTCCTTTGTTTTCCATTTTGATGCCATTATAATATTATATGATATTATAAGGGTATTTTTTAATTTACGTATAAATAACTACATTTACCTTGCGTATAAGGCTATAGCCTACCTTGCGTATAGCATACCACAGTTACCTCCTATAAAAGAGAGAATATTATATCTTTCTTCAAATAGGGTTAAATTATAGTTATAATAGTTCAGTTTCCAATTCGTTTTATTTACTCCTATAGGATTACCACATAAGTCACAAATGACATTAAATGATGACGTATATGGGTTTACCGGAGGCGCATATGTAGTTACTTCTAGTTCGACTGTACGGAATTTACTCAGATTGATCGCACCAGAGGGTTGGTATTCGAATGGGTTCGAATTCAAACAATAGTTATAACAATAGATAAAATCCATTGCATTCCCCTGGGTTCTCACATATTTTTCCAGATAATTATAAACTCCGCTATCTAGCGTATTTTCGCGATATTCGCCGTCCAATAGGATTCCCGCTGTTAATAGAATCTCTTTTTGGTTATATTCTTTGAATGGCCCTGTTAATAATATACCCGTAGAACCGCCATTTAATGGGTGATTAATCGGTTTTAAATATGGATCCGATTGATTTGGCGCCTGGATATTTCCCGGGATAACATCATAAGGCCAATTCGTATAATTACTCCATTGATTTCGCATATTGACATCATTACGCTGTAAAAACCACATCCACCCAGCAATCATACCATTGGACGTCAATTCTATTTTTTGGGTACCAGATACATTATAAAAATTATATTCAAAAACATCTTTTACTAAATATACTTGGTCTTCTTTTGCAAATAATGCGGCTTCTTCGTTTGAGAGAAAACAGAAAGTCGAAATGAGATGTATATCTGCATTCCATGTATTTACCTGATTTTGATAATAAGTACTTGGGACATTTAACTTTACATTTGGGTCTATTGCAGATAGAGTATTAACTCCATTAATATCGGTTGATCTTTGTGTTACCACATAAGGTGGTGTCTGTAGGAATTGATACATATTGATTTCCGGGCGATTAAAATCCGGCTGAATATAGGGGTTAAAATTAATAGGGTCAAATATATCGCGTATTGTAAATAATTCTTGTACAGGACGAATGGTAATATTTATGACGAGTTCATTATATTGAAGGGCGATTAATGGGAATGCACATCTACTATCGAGTGTGAACCAAGTATTGATGGGGATATATATTTTACGACCTCTTATAGATGGTTCAGTACCTGTTATAGATATTGTATTATCTGTAAATGCGGATGGATACGTTTTCCCGAAAATCTCCCTTATAGCAGGTTCGATTAGATCGTTTGTATTACCTATCATTTTATCGATTAATTCCTTCTTCTCCTTATTAAAATCGCGCTCAATCATAGCCTTCAAATATTGACCGGAATATTTTTGTAATGTTAGAGAACCACATGTAATCGTTATTTCGCTAATCATTTGTAATCCCAGATCTTTGATCCATTTGAACTCATATGGACTCCATTTTTGACCAGTCTGTGTGCATGGATACATAACAGGACTCCATATATCGGGGAGTGTGACTGCTAAATAGGTATCCATTAATAAGTCTGCATTACGCGGAACTTTAAATGTGAATTGAGTAGGAGTAGTCAAATTGAGAGTACGACTCCCCCCATAATCAATCCGGAATTTTTGTAACCCAAAATTCGTATATTTCGAATAAGTGACTTTGAAGAATGTTTTCGATGGATTTCCGGTTAAAATGATATTATTATTTCCATTTGCAATGATATTTAGCAATCCACCTGCCATATTATACTATAGGACTAGTTTAATTTACCTTTTTATACTTTAATTTTTCCAATATTTATATCCTATTATAATAACTATATGGATATATATCGTAAAATAGGGATTATTGGTATTATATTGATAACGAGTTATATTTTATACCAATTATATAAAAATAGGCAAACTATTATACAAAAATATGAACAAGATAAAGTAAATTCTGTTATTGAAAGACATAATAATGAGGGTTTTCAAATGCAAGTAAACCCTAATACCTATGTAAACCCTAATATCAAGGGTTTTATCGAGGGTTTTAAAATGCAAGTAAACCCTAATACCTATGTAAACCCTAATATCAAGGGTTTTATCGAGGGTTTTAAAATGCAAGTAAACCCTAATATAGAGG
>Ga0114972_10000183_pt1 | contig 44503 bp, 38 predicted proteins | sample M_140807_EF_Meta_FD_87354 | JGI IMG/M metagenome (GOLD analysis project Ga0114972, IMG submission 87354) | Freshwater microbial communities from Lake Montjoie, Canada to study carbon cycling - M_140807_EF_MetaG | ecosystem: Environmental > Aquatic > Freshwater > Lake | place: Lake Montjoie... | reverse complement strand
GGCGAACTTTCCCTGCCAGGCCCACGGTGCCGAGATGCTCCGGCTTGCCTGCTGCATGCTCGTTGAAGCCGGTATTGGCCTGTGCGCCCCTGTCCATGATGCGGTGGTCATCGAGGGGCCGGCAGACACGATTGATGAGGTGGTGGCTCAGGCCCGCGGAATCATGGCTGAGGCATCGAAGATCGTTTTGGGTGGGTTCGAGATTGGCACTGAAGCGGAGATCGTGAAATACCCCGACCGGTACATCGACGAGGCGGGCGAGGACTTCTGGAACACCGTCACGCGGTTGGCGGGGCCGATACCAGCATCGACATAAGTGCTGATCTAGTTCGGCATTGGTGTCGACCCACATCGGCACCAGTGCTGAACCGGTTCTATCTCCTCTATATCTCCTAGAGATATCTCCTTCTTTATATATGTGGGTAGGTGGTGGCTATGGACGTTGATGCTTTCCGGATGGAGATGCCACTGCCAGCGATCATTGGTCCTGTAACCGGTCGGCGGAAGAAGGGGCTGACGACTGACCCCTTCCTCGCAGGACCAGTGCCAATGTGGTGGCTGGCACGGGCCTACCGGCTCGGGGCTGCCGCACTGGCCATTGGTCTGGCACTCTGGCACACCCAAAGGATGCAGCGGGGACGGCCAGGACCAATCAAGGTCAACGCAGCCACACGACGGCCAATGGGGCTGTCACACGATCAGGCTCGGCGCGGCATCCACTCACTCCACGGCGACGGCTTGGTGGACATCCACGTCGGCGGCCGGGGACGGTGCATGGAGGTGGAGATCAACACCAATCGCAAGGAACCAAGTGTCCCGGCAGGTTCCCCGGCGATAGACCGCGCGATTCTCGGAGCGACTGGCGCGCCTACAGAAGCGCGCTAAGATCAGGGTTGCAACTTTTCACAAGACGCTCGCCGGAATACGGCGGCGGCAAGGAGGTGTGATGTATGGCTGAGGACGGGGAGATCAAGGTCTATGTGGTCGAGTTCGGCGACAGACCGCACTACCAACTTCAGTGGCGGGATCCGATCACCAGCCGACTCCGAACCAAAAGCACAAAAATCGTCCGCGGCGGTCTGACGCGTGACCGAAAAAATGCTGAGCGGCTGGCTGGCGAACTCGAGTCCAAACTGAACGCCGGCGAAGCCGTCATTCCCTCGAAGTTCAGCTGGCAGGAATTTCGCAAACGGTATGAGGCTGAAGTCGTTCCTGGACTGGCACCGCGCACGGCCGAAAAAATCTCCTCGGTGCTGGACCGATTTGAGAAAGAGATCAGCCCGCAGCGTCTCTGGGACGTCGATGAAAAACGACTGTCGGCATTTGTCTCAAGACTGCGAAAAGGCGACACAAAGATGGGCAGCGGGAAACTGTCCGAATCGACGATTGCCGGCCACCTCGCCCACCTCAAGGCAGCACTCAATTGGGCCAAGTTACAGAAGCTCATTGCCCATCTGCCGGCGTTTCCGAAGGTGAAACGTGCCAAGATGTCGAAGGGCGGCAAGGTGATGCGCGGCCGGCCGATCACCATGGAGGAGTTCGAGCGGATGCTGGAGGCGGTGCCAAAGGTCGTCGGACATGCCACGGCATCGCGATGGACGTTCTACCTACGTGGCCTGTGGACAAGTGGATTGCGGTTGGCCGAATCGCTCGAGCTTTATTGGGACCGCGACGACAAACTCCACCCCGTTTTGGCGGGGCGATATCCAATGCTGCGGATTCCGGCCGACCTCGAGAAAGGCCATAAGGACCGTCTGCTTCCGATGGCCCCGGAATTTGCCCGTTTGTTGGAGGCCGTGCCCGAATCCGAAAGAAGTGGCCCTGTGTTTCTGCTGGAGCGGAATGACGGTAAGCCAGGCCGACCAGCACCAGATCGAGTGTCGAAGACTGTGGGCAGCATCGGCGCGAAGGCGAAAGTCAGAGTCGACGCCAACAAGACCGCGTCAGCGCACGACCTACGCCGGGCCTTCGGCGAGCGCTGGGCTGCCAGGCTTATGCCGGCACAGCTGATGGAACTGATGCGTCACGAGAGCATCGAAACGACACTCTCTTACTACGTGGGGCGCAACGCGGAACGGACGGCTGCAATCCTCTGGCGCGAGCACGAGAAGGCGGCAGACCAGGAACCACGCCAACAGGCCGACCAACCCAGCACAGATGGGCGTTTTTGAGGCCCGCGCCTAACAGTGCGCCTAACAGTCGACTCTTTTCGCCGCCGCACTGAGGGGCCGCACGATTGCATACCCCTATTTTTCTAGAGTACCGGAGGAGGGACTTGAACCCACACGCCCTTGCGGGCAACGGATTTTGAGTCCGTCGCGTCTGCCATTTCGCCACTCCGGCTCGTGAGAGGCTTGGATCCAGAGCGAGATTACGACGCAGACCGGCGTTTTGCCAGCATCTGCTCTCCGCAGCGGTCGAGAGCCCGTGGTAGTGTTGGTCCAGACCGGCACGGGGCCGTGCCGCGCGGAGGCTGAGCATGCAGGTCGTCGTGTTCGAGGACGATGCCGTCGCAGGCCTGGGAGTGGTCGCCGTCGCCCGGCCGGCATGCGACCTCACGCTGGGCGGCTCGACGCTCGCCGATGCACTGCTGCACCTCGGCGGCGTGGACCGGGCCGTCCGGCCACACCTCGCCCGACACATCGTCGCCGTCGCCGGGAGACGGCCGACCCTCTGGGGAACGACCATCTCGATCGAAACCCCGCCGGCGATGGCATCGACGCACGGCGCGACCGTGCTGGCTGTCAACGCCCGCATGGTGCCGAGCCGGACGAACATCCAGTCGCTCCGCAGCCTCGTCGAGGCGGGGCATCGGGGAATCGTTCTCGATGGCGACTCGCTGGCGGCAGCGATCCTCCACCTCGATGCCGACGGGGGCGGCCCTGATCGGCGCGCCCTGAGCGAGCTCATCGACACCCGCTCCACTTCGGCGATTGAGGCCTGCTGCCCCGACCATCTCGACGCCGCGCTCGAACTCCTCCACGAACCCCACGAGATCATCTCGGCCCACGAGCAATCGCTGACCGGTTCTCTGGCGATGCTGATCGACAGCGGACGGTTTCGCGAACTGCGGCCCGGGCTGTTCGCCGCCGAGGGGGCCTCGATCGCGGAGCAGGTCGTGGTCCGCCAGGGACCGGTGGTGGTCGAGGGCGGCGCCGAGATCGGCCCCTTTGTCTGCCTCGACGGCCCGCTGCTGGTGGGGCCTGAAGCCCGGGTCAATCCACATGCCTGGCTCCGCGCAGGCACGGTGATCGGCAGAGCCTGCCGCGTCGGCGGCGAGGTCGAGGCCACGGTGCTCGAGCCCTTCTCCAACAAGCCGCACGACGGCTTCCTCGGGCACAGCCATCTGGGCAGCTGGGTGAACATCGCCGCCGGCACGATCACGAGCAACCTCAAGGCGAGCTATGGCCCGATCCGGCTCCGGCAGGACGACCGCACGATCGAGACCGGCCGGCAGTTTCTCGGGGCCATGATCGGCGATCTCGCCAAGACCGCGATCAACACCTCCATCCCCTGCGGCTGCCGCATCGGCGTGGCGGCGACGATCGGCGGCAGCGTGCCCGAGACCGTGCCCGCCTTCCAGAACCTGCTGGTTGACGCCCCGGCCGGCAGCACGACATCCCCGGCACAGGCCGAGGCCGCCCTCGAGCGGATGATGGCCCGCCGCGGCCTGGAAATCCTGCCGGCAGACCGGGATCTGATCGCTTCGCTCGCCGGTTTCGGTGCTGACTACACTAGAGGGTGACTGCTCGAGAGTGACCGCCAAGAGAGACCTTCCCATCGGATGCCCGTTTCCATGACGCTGCATGACGCCTACGCCAACGGCCGCTTCGGCCTCTCGTTCGAACTCTTTCCGCCCAAGACCCCGGAGTCGGAGGCGACGATGTGGCGGACGGTCGACGACCTGATGGCCTTCGATCCGGCGATGATCACCTGCACCTACGGCGCGGGCGGCTCGACCCGCGGCACGACGCTCGACGTGTTGCGGGGCGTCCGCTCCCGCCACGACATTCCCGTGGCCAGCCACCTGACCTGCGTCGGCAGTTCCGTCGACGAGCTGCGGGGCTATCTGCGGGAGGCGAGCGACCTCGGGGTCGCGGCGATCGTCGCCCTGCGTGGCGATCCGCCCAAGGGGGAGACGGCGTTTCGGCAGACCGACGGCGGGCTGCGATACGCCTCCGAACTCGTGTCGCTGATCAGGGCCGAGTTTCCCGAGTTCGGCATCCTCGTCGCCGGATATCCCGAGACCCACCAGGAGGCGTCGAGCCCCGAAGCCGACCTCGAAAACCTGCGCTGCAAGTGCGACGCCGGCGGCGACGTCATCGTCACGCAGCTGTTCTACGACAACGCCGATTTCTTCCGCTTTCGAGACCGCTGCCTGGCGGCCGGGATCACGGCGCCGATCGTGCCCGGCGTGATGCCCGTCACCAACTACGCCCAGATCAGGCGGATCGCCACACTCTGCAAGGCCCGCCTGCCGGAATCCTTCACCCGCGGTTTCGAGGCCGCCGGCGACGACGAGGGGGCACAGTTCGAGGCGGGCGTCGAGTTTGCCACCCGGCAGGTTCGCGACCTGCTCGACAGCGGCGTGCCGGGAATCCACTTCTACGTGCTCAACAAGTCGCCCGCGACCGTTCGCGTGCTCGAGCAGGTCGACCTGCAGGGCGCGGGCTGAAGCCGGTCCTACATCGGGCAGGAACGGCCCGCCTACGGCCGCGGCGGCAGGTCGTCGTCCATGCTGCTGATGTAGCTGCGGAGCCGCTCGAGTTCGTCGCTCACGTGCCGCAGCTTGAGCATGTTTTCGACCCGCTTGACGAGTTCGACCTTGTTGACGGGCTTGGAGAGGAAATCGTCGGTGCCGGCTTCGACGGCACGCTCGATGTCGCCGAGTTCGCCGAGGGCGGTGACCATCAGGATCATGATCGGGCTCGTGGCCGGGTCTCCCTTGAGCCGCTGGCAGACCTCGAACCCCGACAGCTTCGGCATCATCACGTCGAGCAGGATCACGTCGGGGTGAAACTCCGCGACCCGGTCGAGCGTGTCCCGGCCGTCGACGGCGGTGGCGATCTCACAGTCGATCTCGGCGAGATAGACCTCGAGCAGTTCGCGGTTGGGCTCGTTGTCGTCGGCGATCAGCACCCGGCTCCTGCGGGCCGGAGCCGACGACGCTGCGGATGTCTTCGACTGGGCGGATGTGGATTTCGGCATCGCGTCCGCCCTCTACGGCATTTCGAAGAGCGACTGGCTCTTCACGATCGCGAGATCGTCGGGGAAGGTGTGGAACGCCTGCACGAGCAGGCTGCGGGCCCGGGTCTCGATGTTGATCCAGCTGATCGCCCCGAGGGCGAGACGGCCTCCGGTCTCGAAGCGGTGAAACAGCCCGTGCTTGATGCCCTCGGCACAGAGTTCCTGCTGAAACGTCCAGAACACCTCTGCGGCGACCGATTCGAGTTGGAAGCAGGTCTGGTAGGAGCCGCCGCCGCGGCACTCCATCCGGTCGGTCCGCTCGCCGGCGAGCCGGTGCGACAGCAGCCGACGCTTCTGCGGCAGCGGCTGTGCGGCGCTCGTGGCCACCTCGCAGAGGGTGAGCCCGTCCTTGCGCCAGGTGACAAGATGGCCGGCGCTCGTGATCGAGACGGCGGCCTGATAGCCGCCGCGTTCGATCGATCGCGTGGTCACGATCTCGAACAACTCCGGATGCAGCCCGCGGCCGTACAACTGAAACACCAACTCTGCGACCTTGGGGCGGACAGACAGCACGCGTGGCTTCTCCGGTGACGATGAGCCTGAATTATAAAAGTGCGGCCCGCTTTCCACAAAGACGAATCCAGCCCCCCGCAATCTGCCACGATCTGCTCAGGAAAAATCTGCTCACAAGCTCACAAAAGCCCGACCAGCATGTCGTAGGCGGCATGCGTCCCCGCAGCGATCCCGAAACCGCGGGTCACGAGCAGCGTGGCGAAGAAGATTCCCGCCAGCGTCCGAAACGTGAAACTGTAGAGCGAGAAGGTGTCGCCCAGCGGTCCGACATAGTGCGCCGCGCTGAACAGCAGGCTCGAACCGAGCACCGCCCAGAGCGTCGCCGGCAGCGGGCTGAATCCGGCCCGCTCCAGCAGCCAGATCGCCAACGGCAGGAGGAGCAGGCGAAACAGCACCTCCTCGTAGAGGCCGGCACCGCAGTAGCCGACGAATCGGGCCAGAATTCCGCTCAGCCCATCGGCGATGAAAAGCGGCCAGAGCCGCTGCTGCAGCCGGGCGATCGCGAGCAGAATGCCCGCGAAAACAAGGCATTCGAGCACCATGCCGAGGAGCACGGCAGGGCGAAATCGCCAGCGGTCGTGGGCCACGTGATGCCAGGCCAACAGTCCGATCACCGTCAGCGCCGGCAGCAGAAAATAAGACCCAAACCCCATTGCGTCGAGCAGCTGTCGCAGCCAGACATCCGCCCCGTTGCGGGGCGATCCGCGGCCGAGCAGGAGCACGCCCCCCTCGTAGGCAAGCACGAGCGGCAGCGTGAACACAAGGCTCGTGAGCGGCGTCCGCGAGAGGCTGAAGTAGTCGTCGGCATCGCGAGGTTCGGGATCGGCATCGGGTGCGGCCGGCCCGCCGCCGTCACCTCCGCCGAGGTCCTCGGGGCGGCCGAGAATGTCGGCGAACTGCTCGTCAAGTCCATCAAAGGAATCGCGCGAAAAACCGGGATCGGGTTCGTCGGGGAGTCGTGCGGATGTCATGCAGAGCATCCTATCCGGCGGTCTTCCCTCTGACTCGCGCCGACACAAATCGCCGACAATGGGCATCGATCCCGGGAATATCGGCGGAAAAACCGGCCTTCTTCGGGAGCTCAAAAAACGGAGGTCATCGATCGCGAGCCTCGGCGCGACTGCCATCACTGCTGGCAAAAAAAATTTTTGCTGACTGAACCATCGATTTGTCGGGGATTCATTGCGTGGTCGCCGGACGCACGCACGCCATGGCTCACAACTTCTTGACAATGGTGCCGTCCTCCACAGAATGACGCGCAGTGAAACCACTCATGGCTTCCGCCAGTCGTGTGTTTCTGAGGACTCTTCGGTTGCTTGGCTGGGACGACTCGCAGCATTCGGAAATTGGGGGGCGACGACTTGAGGGATCGACAGTCGACGGCTTTGGTCGTGGCCTGGATGTCCCCCCCGGTTCCGAAAGCCGCCCGGCCCCGGCGTCAGCGCCGCAGACGGCCGGGCGGTGGTCTGGAGAGCACCTCAGACCCTAGAATGTCCCGTATGGGCACTTTGGATCGGGACGGCTCTCGGCCACGCTGATCCCTCCCAACCCGCCGAATGAGATCGGGGCAGCAGAGCATGGCACGATGCCTGATCGGGTGTGGTTCGAACCAGGGAAATCGCCGCGAGCATCTGGATCGTGCCCTCGAACTGTTGCGGTACATGCCGGGGCTGACACTGCTGGCCACGAGCGTCCCGCGGGAGACGAAGCCGGTCGGCGGCCCCTTCGGCCAGGCTCCATTCCTCAACGCGGCCTGCCTTCTGGAAACCGATGTCGCCCCTCACGATCTGCTGGGGATGCTGGCCGCCATTGAGAACACGCTCCACAGAGAGCGGGGCGACCGCTGGGGACCCCGCACGATCGATCTCGATCTCCTGCTCTACGACGACCTCGTGATCGATGACGACCTGCTGACACTGCCCCATCCGCGGATGACGACACGTCGGTTCGTGCTCGAACCCTGCGCGGAGATCGCCGGCGACGCCGTGCATCCGCTCGCCGGCTGCTCCCTGAAGACTCTGCTGGAGAACATCTCGCATCCGCATCCCCACGTCGCCGTCGTCGGCGTGCCGGGCGCGGGAGCCTCCGAGGTCGCCGAGGCCCTCGCCGACGCGATACTGGCCCGTCTGATCCACGCTCGGATCCCGCCGATCGGGTTTGCGGAGGCGGTTCCAGACGCGTCGGCCGCGACTGATCCAGAGGCCGACGCAGACCGTCGGGTGAAGGCATGCCTCGAAGCCGTTGCCGAGGCCGCCGGGCCGCTCAGCCGGACGGAGTGGCCCCGAGACACCCACGGCACGGTCACCGACTACTGGCTCGGAACGCTGCCGCTGGCGGTCGGCGGATCGCTTGGGCCGCCGGCCCGGGAGCGGCTGGAATCGGCCTTCGCAAGGGTCGCAGCCGGAACCGTCGCGCCCAACGTCGTGCTGATGCTCGTGGCCACGCCCGAGACCCTCGAAGAAAGAATCGCCTTCCGTTCGCGGACTCCGGCCCCGCAGACCGACATCTTCTCCGATCTCGGCCCCGCGATCGCCGCCTGTGCCGATTCCAGGGAACTGGCCCGGCGGTTGCTCGAACTGCAGGAACGGATCCTCTGCCGACTCCGTGACCAGAATGGCAGCCCGGCCGCGATGCCGAAGGCCGTCGTGCTCATCAACGCAGCGGATCTCGGAGCGGCGGCCGGCGAGGCGGTGGCCGCAGTCGAGGCGATGTCGTGACCCCGGGAATCCTGCCGGGCGACGCGGCGACTCCCGGGATCATCTCCGATCCGGGAACGATCCGGGCGGCGGTCGTGGCGGCCCGGGCCGCAGGAAGAAGCATCGGGTTTGTGCCCACGATGGGGGCCCTGCACGCCGGGCATGCCAGCCTCGCGGCCCGGGCGGGAAACGAGTGCGACGATGTCGTGGTCTCGATCTTCGTCAACCCGACGCAGTTCGGGGCGGGCGAAGACTTCGACCGCTATCCCCGCCGACTCGCGGACGACTGCCGCCTGCTCGGCGAACATGGCGTCCGCTGGGTGTTCGCGCCAGAGGCCCGGATGATCTACCCTCCCGGAGACGCAACCCGGGTCGTGGTCGACGGCCCGGCCCGCCGCTTCGAGGGCCGGATCCGGCCCGGCCATTTCGAGGGCGTGGCAACCGTCGTCTGCCGGCTGTTCAACGCCGTACCGGCAGACGTCGCCTACTTCGGCGCCAAGGACTGGCAGCAGACCGTAGTCGTCCGCCGGATGGTCGAGGACCTCGGTCTTCCGATCTGGATCAGCGTCTGCCCGACGATCCGCGAGCCCGACGGGCTGGCGATGAGTTCCCGAAACGCCTACCTGTCGGCCGCAGAGCGACGCCAGGCCGTCGGGCTGCACGAGAGCCTCGAACTCGCGGAAAAACTCTGGACGGCGGGAGAGCCGGTCGACTCGATCGAGGGGGCGATGCGGGCCGCGATCGAGGCCCGTGAGATCCGCGTCGATTACGCCGCCGTCGTCGATCCCGATTCGCTCGCACCGCTCGCCACGTCGGGCGGGCCGGCGGTGGCGCTGGTCGCGGGCCGGCTCGGCGGCACGCGGCTGATCGACAACCGAATTCTCGCCGCCCGCGGCTGACGGACATCACGGGCATCATGCTCTCGACACTGTTCCACATCCCGACCCGATGGACGATCGGAGGCACCAGCCTGCCGCTGTTCGGCTTCGGACTCGGGCTGCTCCTCTGGGCGGTCGTCGGCGGGATCGTGATCCTGCGGGCGGCACGGACCAGGGGCTGGCAGGACGCCATCGCGACAACCGCCCTGCCGATCGCGGTCATCGGGGGGGTCGTCGCCTGGCTGCTGCCCGCTCTCGACGACGGACAGGGAGTGCCGATCCGCGGCTACGGGATGATGCTGCTCCTGGCCGCCATTGCGGGCACCTGGCTCTCGATCGTCCGCGGACGGGCCCACGGCTTCGATGCCGACACGATCCTGGCACTCGGCATGGAGATCTTTTTCTGGGGCATCGTGGGGGCGCGGCTGTTCTACGTGATCGAGTATCACGAGCTTTTCTTTCCACCCGGCCGCAGCCTCCTCGCGGGACTGCCGGCCGTGTTCAACATCGCCGCCGGCGGACTCGTCGTCTTCGGCTCCCTGCCGACCGCGGCGCTCGCGGCATGGCGGTTCGCCCAACGCCGCGGACTGTCGCTGCCGCGTCTGGCAGACTGCATCGCGCCGGGCCTGCTCGTCGGCCTCGCCATCGGCAGGTTTGGATGCTTCCTGAACGGCTGCTGCTACGGGGGGCCCTGCGACCTTCCCTGGGCGGTGCGGTTTCCACCCGACAGCCCTCCCTGGCTCGAGCAGGCGTCCCGCGGGCTGATCGAACCACTGGCAGATGGACGGCGTCCATGGAGCCTGCCGGTCCACCCGGCACAGCTCTATGCCGCGATCGACGCCGGCCTGCTCGCGGCGCTCGCCGTCGCTGCCACGCCGCTGGCACGCCGTCCCGGCGAGGTGTTCGCGGTCGTGCTCACGCTCCACCCGATCTCGCGGCTGCTGCTCGAGGCGATCCGGGTTGATGAGCCCCCGGCCCTCGGCACCCCGCTGTCGATCTCCCAACTGATCTCGCTCCTTCTGCTCGGGCTCGCGGCCGGTCTTTGGTGGTGGCTGTCGCGGCAGCCCTGCCCGGGGCTAAACTCCTCTCCGACGGTCGGCCGTTGGAAATCCGCCGAGCCGCCGTCTCCAGACCAGCCAGGCCGACGATGACAACGCCCCCGAGTCCCCCAGCACCCGATCCGGACGATGCCGTCGTCGAAAACGAATGGCGCCGGATCGAGGACGCCCGCATCGCCGAGGAGTTGGCCGAGGCCCGGGAGGAGGTCGAATCTCCCCCGCATCCCAGGGCTGGATCCTGGCTCCCCGCCTGGCAGATCATCGCCTTTGCACTTGCCCTCGCCGCCGGAATCGCGGCAGCTGTGCTCATGGATCGGCCCCCGAAGCCGGTCGATCCGATCTGGCCACCCAAGACTGTTCAGCCCGTGCCCCCGCCACAGGAGACCCCATGAGCCTGCCCACCGCCCAGACCGAGCCCCGCACGTTTCCCCCCGGGGCGATCACCGTCCGCTGCCGGATGGACGGGCCTCTGGTCGTCGAGCTTCCGCCTGATGCCGAGGAAAAGGGCCTGTTTCTCAGGGTCACCGACCACCTCGGCCAGGAATATGCAATTCCGCCCCAGAAGAAGGCCGTCGCCCTCTGCCGCTGCGGCGAAACCAAGACCCGGCCCTTCTGCGACGGAACCCACAAAACCTGCGGGTTCAAGGCGGACGAGACGGCCACCTGAGCCGGCAGGCGGCCCCTCCAAGCGACGCATTGTGCGGTGTGGGCAATCCTTGCATATGAAGCAAACTCTTCCTGAGTTTGGACTTAGGGCATGCTGCGGCCGTAAAAACCGCACCCCACTGCGGCGGAACGATATGGACTGGGGCGGGAATCCCCTGTACGGTTGATTGTGTCCGTGTAAGGGAATTACGTGGCTCCGGCGGTTCCGGCATGATGTCGCCCCAGCGAACCAACTTCTATCAGCGCTACAGCGTCGGGATCATGGCGATCCTCGTGTTCCTGCTGCCGATGGTGCTGGTCGGGGCAATCAAGGCCAAGGGCAACAACCGCAACGACGTGAAGGGGTGGCTCCCTCTGGAGTATCCGGAGACCCAGGTCTACCGGTTTTTCCGCCGCAATTTCCAGGGTGAGGAGTTCATTCTCATCAGCTGGGAAGGCTGCACGATGGGCGACCCCAGGCTGGAACTGCTGGCCCGGAAACTGCTTCCGCCCCCTGAAGAGGCCTCCCGGATCGACCGGCCGCTCTATTTCAAGACGGCCCAGACAGGCCCCCGGGCCATCGATCGGATGATGGCCGAACCGCTGAAACTCGACCGCGAGGAGGCCGTCTCCCGGCTCACTGGGGCCCTGATCGGGCCGCCCGCGGCGGGGGTCGAGCCGGGTTCGGCCGCCGACGACATCGATACGCGGCAGACCTGTCTCGTCCTGACCCTCGCCGACACCGCCCGGGCCAACCTCCACGGGGCAATCGACCTGATCAAAAAAGTTGCTGAGCAGGAATGTGGCGTTCCCGAGCAGTCGATCCACATGGGCGGCCCGCCGGTCGACAATGTCTCGATCGACAAGGCCGGCCAGACGAGCGTCACGATCCTCTTCGGGCTCTCGCTGGTCGTCGGGTTCTTCGTCAGCTGGTGGAGCCTGAAGAGCAAGCTCCTCGTCGGCCTCGTGCTCGCCTCCGGCGTCTACAGCATGTTCGCCAGCCTCGCCGTCGTCTGGTACTCGGGCTATCCGGTCGATGCGATCCTGCTGACGATGCCCTCGCTGGTCTACGTGGCCACCACCAGCGGCGCCATTCATCTTGCCAACTACTACCGCGACCAGCTGGCCGAGACCGGCGTCCAGGAGGGGGCCGCCGGCCGGGCCGTGCACCACGCCCTGCTCCCGCTCTCGCTCGCCACCGGCACGACGGCCGTCGGCCTGGCCACGCTTGCCGTCAGCGAACTGGTGCCGATCAGGATGTTCGGCATCTTCTCGGCCGTCGGCGTGGTGGTGAGCTTCCTGATCCTCGTGTTCTTCATGCCGGCCGCGCTCGAACTGTTTCCGCCGAAGCTCAAGCTCGGCAAGCTGGCCGCAGAGGAGGATTCCTCCTGGCGTCCGATCGAGGAGAGCCGCTGGTGGCATGTCGGCCAGTGGATCACCCGCAACCACGCCCTCGTTGCCACGACCTGCCTGCTGCTGATGGCGGCCGTCGGCTACGGCATGACCCGGGTCGAGAGCAGCGTGCAGCTGATGCGGCTCTTCTCCCCCAGGGCCCGGATCCGCGAGGACTACCGCTGGCTGGAAACGCGGCTCGGGCCGCTCGTTCCTATGGAGATCCTGGTCCGCATCGACGAGCAGGAATGCGGCCTCAACTTCCTCGAACGGATGGAACTGGTCGGCGCGATCCAGCGGGAGATCGGCACCCTCGACGAGGTGGGAAGTTCGCTCTCGACCGTGACCTTCGGCCGCAACCTCGACCCGGGCGATGCCGGTGACGGACTGGGAGGAGCGGCGGCTAGGGCGTTCGGCCTCGGAGCCCGCACCAAGCGGAGCGTGCTCAACCGGCGGCTGACGGCCCATCGGCAGGACTTCCTCGACGGCGACTATCTCCGCGAGGCGAAGCTTCCCGACGGCCGCGAGGAGGAGCTCTGGCGGATCAGCGCCCGGGTGAGCGCCACCAAGGAGGTCGACTACGCCCTCTTCCAGCGCGACCTGCGGACCAAGATCGATCCGATCCTGGCCAGAATGGAAAAGGACGGAGTGCACGGGATCAAGGTCGAGTACACCGGCCTCGTGCCGCTGGTCTACAAGGCCCAGCACTCGCTGCTCGACGGCCTGATCCTCGGCTTCATCACCGACTTCGGGATCATCGTCGCCGTGATGATCGTGCTCTGCAGGGCCGCCTCGGCGGGGTTCGTCCTGCTGCTGCCCGCGGCCTTCCCCGCCCTGATGGTGTTCGGCGGCATGGGCTGGGGCAACTCGATGCTCAAGTCGCTCGATGCGGGAACGCTTCTGATCGATATCGGCACTGTGATGGCTCCGAGCGTGGCCCTGGGCGTGACCGTCGACGACGTCGTCCACTTCATGCTCTGGTTCCGCCGCGGCATCGCCGATGGGCTCGACCGCAGGCAGGCCGTGATGCTCGCCTACAAGGGCTGTGCCCGGGCGATGTACCAGAGCTGGGGCGTGATCGGCATCGGGCTCTCGGTGTTCGCGCTCTCCCCCTTCGGACCGACGCAACGGTTCGGCCACATGATGCTTTCGATGCTCACGGTCGCCCTGGTCGGAAACCTCGTGCTCATGCCGGCACTGCTCGCCGGCCCGCTCGGGGCCGTGTTCAGCTGGAGCGTGCTTCGGATCGAGCGATCGAAGGCCGAACGCGAGGGTCGCCGCCGCGTGAAGGCAGATCCCGGCAGCGACGCGCTCCCGGCGCCGCACGTCCTTCCCGGCCCGGGCAAGCAGGTCGTGCATGCCTGACGGCCCGCCGGATGCCCGACCCGGCGATGGACTGCCGACCGCGACGATCATGCTCAAGCCCAAGCGGGCCCGGCCGTTCTTCGGACGGCATCCCTGGGTGCTCGACTCGGCGGTGCTGCGGGTGGAGGGCGAACCGGACGACGGCGACGTCGTCGACCTCGCCACCCACGACGGCACGTTCATCGCCCGCGGTCTCTGGAATGCGTCGAGCAGGCTCCGCGTCCGGCTCTACGCCTTCGACCCGGCCACGCCGCTCGACGACGCCTTCTGGCAGACGCGGATCGCCTCGGCCGTCGCCCTCCGGGCGACGCTCGGGCTCGACGACCGCACGGCGGCCGCCCGGCTGGTCAACAGCGAGGGGGACGACCTTTCGGGACTGATCGTCGACCGCTATGGCGAGTATCTGGCCGTCCAGGTGACGGCGTTGGCAATGGCCAAAAGGCTCGAGACCATCTGCGACTCGCTCGAGTCGATGGTCTCGCCACGCGGGATCCTGCTCCGGGGTGCCGAACGCGGTCTCGCCAGGCTCGAGGGTCTCCATCTCGCCGACCGGCTCGTCCGGGGAACGGCTCCCGACGGACCGATCTTCGTCCACGAACACGGCCTGAAGTTCGGCGTCGACCTGGCCGAGGGGCAGAAGACGGGCTACTACCTCGACCAGCGGGACAACCGTCAGGCGGTGGCCGTCGCCGCCCGGGGCAGGCGGGTGCTCGACATGTTCTGCTACTCGGGCGGCTTCAGCGTGGCTTGCGCAAGGGCGGGTGCCCGGAGCGTGCTGGCGGTCGATTCGAGCGCCAAGGCGACGGCCCTCGCCAAGGCCAACGCCGGCCTGAATGGCGCCGCGAACGTCTCGGTCGAGACGGCCGACGCCTTCGAAAAGCTCGATTCGCTCGCGGCCGCCGGCGAGCGGTTCGGGATGGTGATCCTCGATCCGCCGAAGTTCGCCCGCAGCCGGGCCTCGCTCGAAGACGCCCTGCGGGCCTACCACCGGATCAACCGGGTGGCCGTCGGCCTGCTCGAGCCGGGCGGCCTGCTCGTCAGCTGCTCCTGCTCGGGATCGGTCTCGCGGGAGGATTTCCTGCAGATGCTCGCGGGTGTCTCCCAGCGGAGCGGCCGCTCGATCCAGCTGCTCGAATGCCGCGGTGCGGCGCCGGATCATCCCGTGAGCGCGAGTTGTCTCGAGGGTGAGTATCTCAAGTGCGTCATCGCCCGCGTGGCCTGACGGCGGTTCTGCCGCAGCCATGAAAGCAACCGTTCTTCGTGATCAGGCCACGACCCCCGACGGCAGGACGATGACGCTGCATGAGCACGACGGGGATTTCACGATCCGCGTCGGCGGGGTCGAACTGATGTCGACCCGTCAGCACCATTCCGAGGAACGGCTCGCCGAGATGGCCGCCGCCCGCCTGAAGAAACGCCCCCGCCCGCGGGTGCTGATCGGCGGGCTGGGCATGGGCTTCACGCTGCGGGCGGCCCTCGCCCGGCTCGGCCCCGAGGCCAGGGTCGTGGTGGCCGAACTGATGCCGGCCGTCGTCGCCTGGAACCTCGACCCTGCCTACGGGCTCGGCGCCGACGCCCTGGCCGATCGGCGGGTCGAACTCGTCACGGGCGACGTGATCGACCTTCTCGCCAAGCATCCCGCCGCCTACGACGCGATCATTCTCGACGTCGACAACGGTGCCAGCGGCCTGAGCACGGGCTCCAACAGCCGGCTCTATTCATCCGCCGGCCTCGGACTGGCGGGGGCCGCGCTCAGGCCGGGCGGCTGCCTCGCCATCTGGTCGGCCGGCGACGATCCCGCCTTTGTCGAACGGATGAGACGATCGGGCTTCTCCGTCACGGTCGAGCGGGCCCGCACCCATGCGACGGGCGGCGGCTGGGTGACGCTGTTCCTCGGCACCGCGGCCGCGTAAGCCTCGGGATCGGGGTCAGAGCCTTCGCAGCCGCGTGTACTCGTCGATGGTGACGGTGGTCAGTTCGCCGTCGTCGCGGGAGAGGATCAGCACGTCGGAATAGACCTTGTCATCGGGATTGCGACGGAAGTGGAGCCCGTGGCGCCGACGCTCCCGACGAAGCACCGAGCCGACGGTCGTCGTGCTCCATTTGGCGCTCGAGCCGACCGTCACGCCATGCACGACCTCCACCCGGTCGCCCGGCTGGAGAAGCTCGTAGAGGCTACGGGCCTGGTATTCCTCGGGTGTCATGTGCTCTCTCCCAAAGCCGACCGCTCAGACTTCTTTGCTCTCGATCCACTTCATCATCTTGCGGAGCCGGCGACCGGTCTCCGTGAGCTTGTGCTCCCGCTCGCGCCGCCGGGTGCTCTTGAACATCGCCGCCCCACCGCGATTTTCCAGGATCCAATCGCGGGCGAACTCGCCCGAGCGGATCTCCTCGAGGATCTTCTTCATCTCCTTGCGGGTCTCCTCGGTGATGATCCGCCGGCCCCGGGTGTAGTCGCCGTACTCGGCCGTGTTCGACACGCTGTACCGCATGTACTCGAGGCCGCCCTGATAGAAGAGATCGACGATCAGCTTCATCTCGTGGAGGCATTCGAAGTAGGCCATCTCGGGCTGATAGCCCGCTTCGACGAGGGTGTCGAAGCCGGCCTTGATGAGCTCCGAAACGCCTCCGCAGAGCACGGCCTGCTCGCCGAAGAGGTCGGTCTCGGTTTCCTCGGCGATCGTGGTCTCGATCACGCCGCCCCGTGTGCCGCCGATCCCCTTCGCATAGGCAAGGCCGATCTTCTTGGTTTCGGGACTCGCGCCCGGGCCGAGCGCGATCAGGCAGGGCACTCCGCCACCCTTCACATATTCGCTGCGGACGAGATGGCCCGGGCCCTTCGGGGCCACGAGCAGGATGTCGTGCCCGGGCGGCGGCTCGACCTGGCCGAAGTGGAAGTTGAAGCCGTGGCTGGCCATCAGCACGGCGCCCTTCTTGAGGTTGGGCCTGATCGACTGCTTGTAGACGTCGCCCTGCAGCTCATCCGGCAGCAGGATGTTGATCAGGTCGGCCTGCTTGACGGCCTCCTCGACGCTCATCGGGGAGAATCCGTGGCTCTTGGCGAGCTCGTAGTTCGGTCCGCCCGGCCGCTGGGCCACGATCACGTTCAGGCCGCTGTCCCGCAGGTTCTGGGCCTGGGCATGGCCCTGGCTGCCATAGCCGATGATGGCGATGGTTTTGCCTTCGAGGGCCTTGAGGTCGGCGTCGGCGTCGTAATAGATCGTGGCGGGCACGGGGAAACTCCTGGGTCCTGGGGAAGAGAACGGGGAAGGGGGCTGAGGGCTGGATGGAAACCGTGGGTCAGGCCAATGATTCGCGGGCCGAAGCGGCGTCGGCCGGGCGGCCGCCATCGGCCGCCTCGGTGAGTTCCCGGGTCGGAGAACTTCCGCGAACCATCGCGATCCGGCCAGTGCGGACGAGTTCGAGGATGCCGATCGGCCGCATCAGCTCGATGAAGCCCTCGATCTTCTTTTCAGTGCCGGAGATCTCCACGATCACGCTGTCGGCGGCGACGTCGACGATCCGACCCCGAAAGATCTCGGCGAGTTCCTTGACCTCGGTCCGCGTCGGTCCGGCGACCGCGGCGATCTTGATCAGCATCAGGTCGCGTTCGACGTAGTTCCGGGAACTGATGTCGTCGACCCGGACCACGGTCACGATCTTCTCGAGCTGTCGGCGAACCTGATCGAGCACGCGGTCATCGCCGCGAAGCACGAAGGTCATCCGCGAGAAGCCCGGATCCTCGGTCTCGCCGACGGCCAGGCTGTCGATGTTGTAACCCCGGGAGGCGAGCATTCCCGAAACGTGGGCGAGCACGCCCGGGACGTTCTGGACGGTGGCCGAAAGGACGTGTCGCATGGGTGCTGTCTGCTGCCTGAAACGGGTTGGAACGAGGCCGGAAGGGGCGACCGGGGGCAGCCCCGGAGTCTAGTTTGGATGATCCGGCACATTCAAGCCGGTGCTCCTCATCGGCCTCGGGTTTTCGGGCCGTATTCCGGCGGGGTTTGACGCCTGCGGCGGGGATGCGGGGTGAGCGTTGACATGCACCCGAAAAACCCGATAGTTTGCCGGGCTCGGCGGAGGCTTTCAAAGTCCCGTCCGAACCCCGATCCCCGAAACCCCGCGAGTGTGAGAGCGTGTCGAACGTCCTGGCCCAAGAATTGATCGAAGCCGGCGTGCATTTTGGCCATCGTGCCAGCCGCTGGAACCCGAAGATGAAGCCGTACATCCACGGCCGTCGCAACCTGATCCACATCATCGACGTTCGCGAGACGATCCGCGGCCTGCTGCGGGCCAAAAAGTATCTCAAGCAGGTTTCCGGGAGCGGCAGCCTCGTGCTCTTCGTGGGCACGAAGCGGCAGGGGGCCGAGGCCGTGGCCCGCGAGGCCGCCCGCTGCGGCATGCCCTATGTCAGCGACCGCTGGCTCGGCGGGACGCTCACCAACTTCCGCACGATCCGCAACCGGCTGGCTCGGCTCGAGGAACTCGAGAAACTGATGCCGTCGGAGGAATTCAGCGCCTACTCGAAGAAGATGCAGTCTTCGTTGCGTCGCGAGTTTCGCAAAATGGAACGCAACCTCGGCGGCATCCGCACGCTCTCGCGGCTGCCCGAGTGCCTCGTCGTATTCGATCCCAAGAAGGAAAAGAACGCGGTCAACGAGGCCCGCAAGATGGGCATCACCACCGTGGCCCTGATCGACACCGACTGCGATCCCGATCTCGTCGACCTGCCGATCCCCGGCAACGACGACTCGATCCGCTCGATCGAACTCGTCGCGGCCCGGGTCGCCGACGCGATCCTCGAGGGGAAGTCGCAGGTGGCGGCCGAGGCCCAGGTGGCCGCCGAGGGCGCCGACAGCGGCGAGGCGGGCGACGGCAAGTCGAGGCCTTCGCCGAAGCCCCGCGCCGCCAAGCGGCCCGTTCCCAAGCCCCCGAAGGTCTGAGCCTCCATTGGACGGGTGCCCTCGATGGCACCTGTCGGCTTGGGCAGTTGGGCAGCACCGCAGCCAGATCGTTTTCGACAGAGGAGTGAAGGTAATGCCCGAAGTTACAGCAGCCGCAGTCATGGCGCTCCGCGACAAGACGGGGCTCCCGATGATGGAGTGCAAGAAGGCGCTGCAGGAATGCGGCGGCAACACCGACCAGGCGGTCGATTGGCTCCGCAAGCAGGGCATCAAGACTCAGGCCATGCGGGCCGACCGCGAGATGTCCACCGGACGGCTCGCCGTCTACACCGATCCCGCCAAGGGCGTGGCCGCGATGATCGAGATGAAGTGCGAGAGCGCCCCGGTCGCGGGCAGCCCCGATTTCAAGGACCTCGTCAACGACATCGCCAAGACGCTGGCCCTCGGCCCCGGGGCCGCGACCCCGGCCGACCTGCTCGCCCAGAAGAGCCAGGCCCATCCCGACAAGACGCTCGGCGAACTGAAGGATGATCTGTTCAACCGGATGCGGGAGGTGTTCGATCTCTCCCGGATCTGCCGGATCGATTCTCCCTGCGGTGGCTACGCCCATCACGACGGTTCCAAGGCGGCCCTCGTCGAGATCTCCGGCGCGACCGGCAGCCCCGAGGCGGCGACCACTGCCAAGGAGATCGCGATGCACGTCGTCGCCCTGGCCCCCCAGGCCCTGACCAAGGAAGACCTCGATCCCGCCGTCGTGCAGAAGGAGCGGGAGATCCTCACCGAGGCCGCCCGCAGCGAGGGCAAGCCTGAAAACATCATCACGAAGATGATCGAGGGCCGGCTGCGAAACTTCTTCAGCCAGTGCGTGCTCCTCGAGCAGCCCTTCGTGAAGGATGACAAGCAGACCGTCGGCCAGTTCGCCAAGGCGGCCGGGATCGACGTCAAGAAGATGGTGAACTGGAAGCTGGGCGGTTGAATCCACACCAGAGGCTCCTCGACGGCCCGGCGGGTGGGCCGGAGACCCGACGGGACTCTCGCCCTGGCAAGATCGGTGATTCCGGCGTGACCGAAGGACGGGCCTACAAGCGGGTGCTGCTCAAACTCTCCGGCGAGAGTTTTGCCCGGCATGGCGAGCGCGGCATCTCGATGGACGAGGTCGTCCATGTCTCTCGGCAGATGGTGCAGGCCGCCTCGCGGGGCGTCGAACTGGCGATCGTGATCGGCGGCGGCAACATCCTCCGCGGTGCCTCGTTCCTGGCCGGCAACTCGGGCGTGCAGGAGGCGACGGCCCACACGATGGGGATGCTCGCCACGGTGATCAATGGACTCGCCCTGCAGGATGCGATCGAGAGTCTCGGCGGCCAGACACGGCTGATGACGGCGATCCGGATGGACGGCGTGGCCGAACCCTACATTCGCCGTCGTGCCAGGAGGCACCTCGAAAAGGGGCGGATCGTGATCCTCGCGGCCGGAACCGGGAGCCCGTTCGTGACCACCGACACCGCCGCCGCCCAGCGGGCCCTCGAACTCGGGGCCGACATCCTCATGAAGGCCACCCGGGTGGACGGCGTGTTTTCAGACGACCCGGAGCGGAATCCACACGCCATGCTCTACCGGGACCTCAGCTACCAGCAGGTTCGCGAACAGAATCTTCGGGTCATGGACGTCACCGCCATCTCACAGTGCATGGAGCATGCGATGCCGATTCTGGTCTTCAACTACCGGCGGGAGGGCAATATCGAACGGGCCGTCGCCGGCGAGCGGATCGGCACGCTGATCAGCGGCCGCCGCGAGGAATCCCGGGCCTGACGGTCCTCCTGCCAAAACCTTGACTCGGCCGATTGAGGCGAGGAAAATCGGAATCCACGTTCGGTCCACGACCCCATCCCCCGGACAGGACCATTCGCATGCGAGACATGCCTCCCGCCTCGGCAACCGGCAATCTGGATCCCCGGAAGGGCGGATTCACGCTCGTCGAACTGCTCGTCGTGATCGCGATCATCGGGGTTCTCGTCGGCCTGCTGCTGCCGGCCGTGCAGGCGGCCCGGGAATCGGCCCGGCGGACATCCTGCGTCAACAATCTCAAGCAGGTGGGCCTCGCCGTCGTGACCTACGAGTCCGCCCGCAAACTGCTCCCCAAGGGCCGCGACACCCGCAGCGAGGGCGGTGTTGCGGAGGGGGATCCACCCCGGATACGGGAGGGCTATTCCTGGTCCTTCCGCCTGCTCCCGTTCATGGAACAGCAGGCGATCTTCGACTCCTACGTGCCGGGCGCGCCGGTATTTTCCGGAAGCAACGCTCGCGCGATGCGGACGCCGGTGGGTGGCTTCTATTGCCCGAGCCGCCGGGCGCCGGCGAGTGACCGCAACTTCGACAACAACAACGGGTCGCCGCCAGCCGGTGGCACCGGTGTGGCCGCGGGGGGCGACTACGCCGCCAACGCGGGCGCGTATTACACGTTCTCTTCGCCCGACGACTACCCCGGCGACGAGTCGGCCAGTCCGATGAACGAGCCCAAGTATGCGGGGCCGATCCATACATTTTCCCGGGTCAGGGCGGCGCAGGTGAGCGACGGCCTGAGCAAGACGTTTGCCATCGGCGAGCGTCACATCCCGCCCATCAATCCCTCCTGGCCGACGGAGATGATCCATTACAACCAGGGCGACACGGCCTTCTTCGCGGCCGACACGCCGCAGACGCAGTTTCGCGACACCCTCCGCGGCCTGGCATCGGCCGCCGACGACACCAACAGCCGCAAATTCGGCAGCAAGCACCCCGGCCTCGTCAACTTCGTCTTCCTCGACGGGCACGTCGAGGCCATCAGCGTGGAAACCGATCGCGACATCCTGCGCTGGTATTGCCTGATCTCCGACGGCAACGATCCGACGGCGGCGGCCGATGACAACGACGCCGGTGGCACGTGAGTTTGTCACGGCGGCCGACTGGATCCTCGGCGGCCTCCGGTCGCACCAGAAACGCGATCCTGCTGACCGCGGCGATCCTGCTGGCTGCGGCGGCCTGGTTTCTGATGCGGCCCAGGGAAAACCTCGTCGGAGAGACGCTCGAACTGGAGCAGGCCGTACTGCTCGGCGATGCCTCCGGACGTGAGGCACGACGCACGGTCGACCAGATCATCCGCAACATCGACCGGATGCGTTCGGAAGACATCAAGGCCGTGAGAAAGGCACTCGACGCGGAGTGGCTGCAGGCCAGGGGGCAGGACATCGACGCCTATTTCGCCGCGACGCCCGACGAGCGGCAGGCGATTCTCGATCGCGGCATCGATCGCACGCTCGCCTATCGGGAACTGCGGTTCGCACTGAATCCAGGGTCCCTGGGACCGGGCATGGGCGGCCGCCGCAGGCGTGGCCGCGACCAGCAGCAGCCCAAGGCCGACCTCGATGAGGCCCGGGGCAAACTCCTGACGCTCTACTCGGAAGCCTTGCGGAAACGGGCCGGAGAGCGGAAAATCCCGCTCCCAGAATGGCAGTGACAGCCCCAAGGATTTCCACGTGAGCCATTCGTCCCATGATCGCCACTATGCCTGGTGGCTGATCATGTGCCTCTGCGGCGTGGACTACTTCAGCACCCTCGGCTACCAGCCTTCGATCGCCTTCGAGGGTGCCGGAACGCTGGCCCCGATCGCGACGCTCGTGCTCGTGCTCGTGACGCTCCTCGGTGCGCTGCCGATCTATCGGCACGTGGCCGAGGAGACGCCCGATGGCGTCGGTTCGATCGGCATGATCGAGCGCATGTTCCGCGGCTGGGGCGCCAAGATCGTCGTGCTCGTGCTGATCGGCTTCGCCGCCACCGATTTCGTGATCACGAAAACCCTCTCGGCGGCGGACGCCACGGCCCACTTGATCTCCAATCCGCTCTATTCCGGTCATACCCCGCCGTGGATGCAAGGACAGATGGCGGTGACGATGTTCCTGCTCGTGCTTCTCGGCGCCATGTTCCTCAAGGGCTACGGCGAGGTGGTCGGCCTGGCCACGGTGCTGGTCGTCGCGTTCCTCGGGCTCACGTTCATCGTCGTGGGCGCCAGCCTCTTCTACCTCCTGACCCATCCGTCTTTGCTGCAGCATTGGCTCGGCGAGATCACCTCCGGACGCTACAGCCTCGAACACGCCCCGCTCGCCGGCAGTGGCCCCTGGGTGGCGGCCGGTATCTCGCTGCTCGTTTTTCCGAAACTCGCCCTGGGCTTGAGCGGATTCGAGACGGGTGTCCTCCACATCCACCTTGTCCGGGGCACCGAGGAGCATCCCGACGACGAGGCGGCTCGGGTCGCCAACACCAAGCGAATGCTCTTCGTGGCCGCCTTGATCATGTCGTTCTTTCTCATCGGCTCGTCGCTGATCACCGGCACCGACACGCTTATTCCCGCCGAGGAACTGCGGCTCGAGCCGGTGAAGGGCAAGGCGATGGATCGCGCGCTGGCCTACATCGCCCACGGAGAGAGCCCGCATCCCATCTGCCCGCTTTTCGGCCACATCTTCGGCACCGCCTACGACGCGAGCACGATCCTCATCCTCTGGTTCGCCGGCGCGTCGGCGATGGGGGGGCTGCTCAACATGGTGCCGCGCTACCTACCGCGATACGGCATGGCCCCGGAATGGGCGGGCGCCTACCGGCCGCTCGTGATCGCGTTCACCATCATCAACCTGCTCGTCACGCTCGCCTTCCGGGCCGACGTCTCCGCCCAGGGCGGCGCCTACGCCACCGGCGTGCTCGTGCTCATGACCAGCGCCTGCATCGCCTCGCTGATCCACATCCACCACAAGCTCACCTCGACGCACGGCCACGACGCCGGTCTCTGGCTCAAGCAGGCCGGGTTCGTGCTGATCACGCTCGTGTTCGTCTACACGACGGTCGCCAACATCATGGAGCGGCCCGACGGCATCATCATCGCCTCGATCTTCATCGGCTGCGTGATGCTGATCTCGTTCACGTCGAGGTTCTGGCGGAGCGACGAACTGCGTCTCAAGGAGTTTCGCTTCGCCGACGACGCCGACCGCATGCTCTGGACCGACATCGTGCTCGAGGGGGCGTTCCGCGTGCTCGTGCCCCACCGGCCCGGCAGCCGGTCGCTGGCCGACAAGGAGGCGGAGATCCGCCGCAAGCATCGCATCCCGGAGAACGTGCCCCTCGTGTTTCTGGAGGTGCACTACGGGGACGTGAGCGAATTCCAAAACTCCCCGATCCTCTCTGCCCGCCAGGAGGGCAATCGGTTCATCATCGTGGCCCGAGACGTGGTCTCCGTCTCGCACACGATCGCCCAGGTGGCGATGGAGATGACCAAGGGAGGCGCCCCGCTCGACATCATCTTTGGCTGGAGCAAGGGGGGCAGTCTCAAGCTCGCCCTCGACTACGTGCTCTTCGGGCAGGGGGACGTGCCCAACCGGGTGGTCGATCTGCTCGACAAGGCGTTGCCCGATCCGGGCCGCCGGCCGACCGTGATCGTCGGCTGACGACCGATCCGCTTGCCGTCGGTCGGCTGATCCTGAGAGAATCGGAAATCCGGCATTCTTCCCTTGGCCGGATGATCCCAGTCCTGCAGGAGCCCCGCGATGCCCGCCGACGACATTCTGCTCGATGCCGAGGAACGGATGGAGAAGGCGGTCGACGTGTTTCGTCACGCGCTCACGGGCATCCGCACCGGCCGGGCCAATCCGGGCCTCGTCGATTCCCTCCGGGTCGATGTCTACGGTTCGCCCACGCCGATCAAGGCCCTGGCGAGCGTCGGTGCGCCGGAGCCCAACCAGATCGTCGTTCGCCCCTTCGACCCGGGCACGATCAAGGACATCGAGAAGGCGATCCAGGCCAGCGACCTCGGCCTCAACCCACAGAGCGACGGCCGCCTGATCAGGATCACGATCCCCGCGCTCTCGACCGACGTCCGCCGCAAGATGACGGCCCGCATCAAGGAACTCGCGGAGGAGGCGCGGGTCGCGATCCGCAACGTCCGCCGCGACGGAAACAAGGCGGCCGATGGCGAGAAGGAGGACGGCACGCTCACCGAGGACGACTGCGAGTCGACCAAGGAGGAGGTGCAGGAACTGACCAAGAAGTACGAGGCGAAGGTCGGCGACCTGGCGAGGGCCAAGGAAGCCGAGGTCATGGAGCAGTAACGTGCAGCCCGCGCCCGCCATCGAGGTCGTCGATCTCGTGAAGCACTATCGGGCCGGGGACGGCGGCGTCGTTCGCGCCGTCGATGGCGTCTCGCTCTCGGTGCGGCCCGGCGAAATGGTCGGCCTGCTCGGGGCCAACGGCGCCGGCAAGACGACGACCCTCAGGGTTCTCGCCACGCTCCTACGGCCGACGTCGGGGCAGGCCCTGGTGGCCGGCCATGACGTGCGCCAGGATCCGGTCGGTGTGCGCCGCAGCCTCGGCTACGTCTCGGCGACCACGGGGGTTCCCGACCGGCTTTCGGCCCGTGAGATCTTCAGCTCGTTCGCCGAACTGCACGGCATGGAGGGGGACGAGCGAACCGAGCATGTCGAGCGACTGCTCGACCTGCTCGACCTGCGAGCCTGCGGCGACCGACCGGCGGGCCGGCTCTCCTCCGGCCAGCGGCAGCGGGTGTCGCTGGGCCGGGCGATGGTCCACGATCCGCCGGCGCTGGTGCTCGACGAACCGACCAACGCCCTCGACGTGGTCGGGGCCCGGGACCTGCTCGCCTTCCTGTCGGACTTGCGGGCCGAGGGCAGGGCCATCCTCCTCTCGACCCACCGGCTCCACGAGATCGAGATGCGCTGCGACCGGTTCGTGATCATCCATGGCGGGCAGGTGGTCGCCTCGGGAACCCGAGAAGGGCTCATCGGCGGCTGGCTCGACGGCCGCGACGGCGAACTGGAAGATGCCTTCTTCGCCGCCATCGGCGACAGGATCGGCGGGAAGGCAACGTGAACGGAAACAACGGCATCCACGGCTGCGAGCATCCCCCGAGCAGGCTCAAGGCGGCGCTGGCGATCGCCCGGCGGGACCTGCTGGAGTTCATCCGCGACCGGCGGACGCTGTTCATCACGCTGCTGCTGCCGATGGCGACCTACCCGATCCTCGCGCTCGCGACGGCGCTCGGCCTGCGGACGGCGTCCCATGAGATCGAGGCCCGACAGGCGCCGACGAAAATCCTGCTCGGCGTTTCGGGGGAGGATGCCAAGGCCTTCGTCGACCGGCTCGGCGACGTGTTCGTGAACACGCCCCGATCCTCCCGCCAGGGCTGGCCGGAGGATGTTTCCTGCACTCCCGTCACGGTGGGGCAGGCACCCGGGATGCTCGACCGGGGCGAGATCGACCTCTGGGTCGAGGCCGAACGCGGACTGGTCGCGGCCCTCGATGGCGACGGCACCCTCCGGCTGCCGGTGCGGGTTTCCGCCGCCCGTCCCGCGGAGATCCATGTGCGGGACCAGTTCAGGGCCCTCATCCGCTCACTTGCCAACGATGCCGCCCGCAGACGAGTGACGCGGGCCGGACTTCCGGCCAGCCTGCTCGAGCCGCTGGAACTGAAGTTTGTCGGGGATGAGAACGCCGCAGCGGCGCCGGCCCAGAACGTCATGTCGACGCTCGCCGGGGGCGTGCTCGTGCTGCTCGCCGTGCTCACGATGACCGGGGCCTTCTATCCGGCGATCGACGCGCTGGCCGGAGAGAAGGAGCGGGGCACGATCGAGACGCTGCTGATCGCGCCCTGCGCCCTCGGGGACATCGTGTTCGGCAAATTCCTCGCCGTCTTCGCGGTGACGCTGGCCACGCTGGCGGCCAACGTCGTCTCGATCGCCGCGACGGCCGCCGTCTCGCTGCGGTTCCTGCCGACCGGGATCACGGCGGCGGTGACCGGAAGCCAGGTCGTGGCCGTGAGCGTCACGGTGCTCTCGTTCGTCGGCCTGGCGTCGCTTGCGGCCGCCATCTGCCTGGCCGTGACCACGGCCTCGAAGAGCGGCAAGGAGGCGCAAAACACGCTCACCCCCGTGATCCTGCTTGTCAGTTCGGTCGCCGGAGCGGCACTCCTGCCGGGGTCCCGTGGCAACGGGCTCCTCGCCATGCTCCCGTTTGCCGGGCATGTGCTCGTGGCCCGCAATGCATTCGCACCCCCAGACGGCCAGCCTCAGACTCTGGCCACAACCGCGTTCGCGCTGGCGGCGTCGCTCGTCTCATCGGCCCTGCTCACCTGGCTGCTGCTGCGGGCCACGGCATCGATCCTCAGCGACGAGGACGTCCTCTTCCGCGGTCCCGACGTGGCTGGAGGGCTGACGCGGCCGGTGCCCAGGACCCGGCCGAACATCGTTCAAGGGATGATGCCGATCGTGGCCGGACTGGCCGGACTGTGGTACGTCCAGGGCATCACCCCGACCGACCTCGTGCGGGCGATCCCTCTGCAGCAGGCCGCGGCCGTCCTGCTGCCGATCGTGGTGGTGCTCGCCTGGCAGCGGGTCGACCTCGGCACCACGTTCTCGCTCCGCTGGCCGCGGCCGAAGCCGCGGGCGCCGCTGATCCTGCTCGGTGCAGCCCTCGTCGGCACCGGCCTGTTCGTCCTCGGGGCGGCAGCCCTGCTCGCGTTTCGCGGAACGGCAATCTCGGCAGAGGCCAAGGATCTGTCGGCCCGACTCGTCGAACTGATGCGGTCCAATCCCTGGTGGCTGTCCTGGGGGCTGATGGCTCTGCTGCCGGCGGTCTGCGAGGAACTGCTGTTTCGTGGCTGGATGCTCGCCGCCTTCGTCGGCGACGGCCGTCACCGCGAGCGGCTCTTCTGGGGTATCCTGGCACAGGCCGCCTGTTTCGCCCTGTTTCATCTGCTTCCGGAGCGGATGCCGCAGACGTTCGTGCTCGGACTCGTGCTCGGATGTCTCGTGACCCTGACCGGCAGCCTGCTGACTGCGGTCGTCTGCCATGCCGCCCACAACAGCATGCCGATCCTGGTTCTGGCCCTTGCCGGCGGGATCGACGCCGATCAGATGCCGGCGACCGGTGGCCTCGACGACCTGCCCGGCTGGGCGATCGCAGCCGCGCTGGTGACCCTGGCCGTCGGTGGGCTTTTCGTCGCCTCGGGCCGTCTGCACCTGTCCCGCGGGGAGGCTCCGCGATGACCTCCTGCCACGCGTCCTGTTGGCTCCGCCGACCTGCCGCATGCCTGCTGACAACGATCATCCTGGTGACGACGGTCCTGCTCTGCCGCTTCACACTCGCCGCCGAGGAGCCTCCCAGGCCGCTCCGCGTCGCTGCCACGCCGATCGCATCTGCGCTCGAGTGGACGGGCGACAGCCCCACGGGGCTGATGGTCGACATCTGGGAGGATCTCGCAGGCAGGCTCGGCCGACCGACCGAATTCATCCGGGCCGCATCCTTCGGAAAGCAGCTCAAGACGCTCGTGGATGGCGAGGCCGACGTAGGCCTCGGCCCGATCGCGATCACCGAGGAACGGGAGAAGCTTTTCGATCTCACCCACCCGATCTTCCATTCGGGGCTCCGGATCGCGGTCCGCCAGCGGACGAGTTCCGGCCTTTTCGACGCTCTTGAATCGTTCCTGTCCTGGAACCTGCTCAAGCTCTTTGGCACGGTGCTCGGTCTGGCACTCGTCTCAGGGCATCTGCTCTGGTGGTTCGAGCGCCGCCAGAACGAGAAGTCGTTTCCAAGCCACTACGGCCGGGGCCTCGTCGAAGCGATCTGGTGGATCGCCTGTACGATCGTCACCGGCAGCTGCGACGACAAGCACGTCGACAGCCTGCTCGGCCGGATGCTGGCCTACGCCTGGATGATCGGCGGCATCGTCCTTTTGGCGACCTTCACCAGCCTGCTGACCGCCACCATCACCGCCGATCGGGTGGTGGGCACGATCCACGGCCCGAGGGATCTCGTCGGCCAGGTCGTCGGCTGCCAGTCGGGGGCGGTTTCGGTCGCCGTGGTCCGTCAGCGGGGCGGACTCCCGGAGGAGTTCGCCGGCTTCCGGGAGGCGCTCGACGCCCTCTCGCTGGGGATGGTCGATGCGGTCGTCGGCGAAAACCAGCAGCTGATGTCCCTGATCAGCCGGCCCGACCGGCGGGACATCAAACTCGTCGGGCCGATGTTCGAATCGTTCGACTTCGGGATCGGGCTGCCGGCCGGAAGCCCGCTCCGCGAGGACCTCAACACGGCCATCCTGCGGATGCGGGAGGATGGCACGCTCGAGCGGATCAAGGAGGAATGGTTCGGAAGGCACGAGTGATCCTGGCCTGCGGCCACGAAAGACCCCATCGCGAGGGGGTTTGCTCGCAAACGAACCGCTCGTTGACGGGTTTCCGACGCGAACGTATCTTTGGCAGGTTTTCCGGCCCAAACCCGGCCCACCCCGTCAGACCCAGCCCGTGTCGGTCCCCGGTTCATCCCTTCCCCCAGCGAAAGGTCACGATCAGCCCATGGCCAGCTCCATCGGAAAGAAGTCCGCCAGCAAGAAGACCACGAAGAAGGACGACAAGAAGGCTGAGAAGGGGGGCAAATCGGGCCGGATGATCTACTACTTCGGGGTCAAGAAGTGCGACGGCGACGGCAGCATGAAGTCGCTGCTCGGCGGCAAGGGGGCCAACCTGGCCCAGATGACCAAGATCGGCCTTCCGGTGCCCCCCGGTTTCACGATCACCACCCAGGTCTGCATCGACTACTACACCAACGGAAAGAAGTTCCCCAAGGGGCTCGAATCCGAGGTCGCCGGCTACGTCAAACTCCTCGAGAAGGAGACCGGCAAGAGGTTCGGCGACCCCGCGGCCGCCCTGCTCGTGAGCGTCCGGTCGGGTGCCCGTGACAGCATGCCCGGGATGATGGACACGATCCTCAACCTGGGCCTCAACGACGACACCGTGAAGGGCCTCGCCGAGGCCACCGGCAATCCCCGGTTCGCCTACGACTCCTATCGCCGCTTCATCCAGATGTACGGTGACGTCGTCATGGGAGTCCAGAAGCGACATGAGAACGAGCACGAGCCGTTCGAGGAGGTGATGGAGGGCCTGAAGCACCAACTCGGCATCCACAATGACACCGACATGTCGGAAGAACACCTCCGCGAGCTCATCAAGCGTTACCTGCATCTCATCCGCCAGCGGACCGGGGCCGAGTTCCCGCAGGATCCCTTCGAGCAGCTGATGGGTGCCGTGGGGGCGGTCTTCGGCAGCTGGATGAACGAGCGGGCCATCCTCTACCGCCGCAAGTACAAGATCCCCGACGAATGGGGCACCGCGGTCAACGTGCAGAGCATGGTGTTCGGCAACATGGGGGACGACTGCGCCACCGGCGTGGCCTTCACCCGCGATCCTGCCACCGGCGAGGACGTCTTCTACGGCGAGTACCTCGTCAACGCTCAGGGCGAGGACGTGGTGGCCGGCGTGCGGACTCCGAAGCCCGTCGCCGAGATGGCCCACGATCCGGAATTTGCCAGCACCTACAAGGAATTGGAAAAGGTCCGCGAGCGGCTGGAGAAGAAGTTCGGCGACGTCCAGGACTTTGAGTTCACCGTCGAAAAGAAGAAGCTCTACATGCTGCAGACACGCAACGGCAAGCGGACGGCGCTGGCCTACGTGAAGATCGCCCACGACATGGTGAAGCAGAAGCTGATGACACCGGAGCACGCGATCCAGTCGGCCGATCCCGACGCCCTCTCGCAGCTCCTCGCCCCGATCTTCGACCGCACCGACTACGAGGCGGCGAGGAAGGGAGGCCGGCTGCTCACCTCGGGTCTGCCGGCGGGCCCCGGCGCCGCCACGGGCCAGCTCGTCTTCTCGGCAGCCAAGGCCGAGGAGCTGGCCAATGCCGGCAAGAAGGTCGTGCTGGCCCGCGTCGAGACCAGCCCCGAGGATCTCCGCGGCATGATCGCCGCCGAGGGCATCCTCACCAGCCGCGGCGGAGTTTCCAGCCATGCGGCGATCGTCGCCCGGCAGATGGGCAAGGTCTGCGTGGCGGGTGCCGGCGCGGTCCAGATCGACTATGCCAAGGGCACGCTCGTCTGTGCCGGCAAGACGCTCAAGGAGGGGGACGCGATCTCGATCAACGGCAGCACCGGCGAGGTCTTCGCCGGCGGCATCAAGACCGCCGACAGCGAACTCAAGCAGGTGCTGATCGCCGGTTCGCTGAAGCCCGACGATTCCGAGGTCTATCAGTACTACGCCTTCATCATGAAGCTTGCCGACAAGTACCGGAAGCTGGGACTGCGGACCAACGCCGACACCCCTGAGCAGGTGCGGCACGCGATCGCGTTCGGCGCCGAGGGAATCGGCCTGACGCGGACGGAGCACATGTTCTTCGAGGGCGACCGGATCGACGCGATGCGGGAGATGATCCTCGCCGACACGATCGACGCCCGCCGCGAGGCGCTCGCCAAATTGCTCCCCTACCAGCGGGAAGACTTCGAGGGCATCTTCCGGGCCCTCGACGGCCGTCCGGCCACGATCCGCTTCCTCGATCCGCCGCTGCACGAGTTCGTGCCTCACGACGAGAAGGCCCAGGCCGACCTCGCGAAGAAGCTCCGGCTGCCGGTCGAGACCGTCGCCGCCCGCGTCCAGGCCCTGCATGAGTTCAACCCGATGCTCGGCCATCGCGGCTGCCGCCTCGGGATCAGCTATCCCGAGATCTCCGAGATGCAGGCCCGCGCGGTGTTCGAGGCCGCCGTCAAGGTGCAGAAGGACGGCATCAAGGTGAAGCCCGAGATCATGATCCCGCTGGTGGGCTTCAAGAAGGAACTCGACAACCAGGTGGAGATCGTCCATCAGGTCGCCGCCCAGGTTCAGAAGGAGACCGGCGAGAAGATCAAGTATCTCGTCGGCACGATGATCGAGATTCCGCGCGGTGCCCTCACGGCCGACGAGATCGCCGAGACGGCGGAATTCTTCTCGTTCGGCACCAACGACCTCACCCAGACCTGCCTCGGCATGAGCCGGGACGACATGGGTTCGTTCCTGCAGAAGTACACCGACGCCGGCATCTTCAAGGCCAACCCGTTCGCCTCGATCGACGTGTCGGGCGTCGGCAGGCTGATGGAAACCGCCGTGGAGAAGGGCCGCAAGACCCGCAAGGACATCAAGCTCGGCATCTGCGGCGAGCACGGCGGCGATCCTCATTCGGTGGTCTTCTGCCACCACGTGGGCCTCGACTACGTGAGCTGCTCGCCGTTCCGCCTGCCGGTCGCTCGGCTCGCGGCCGCCCAGGCGGCCCTCGGCAAGACGTACTGACAGCACGCAAGCCACGCTTGGCTCAACTCTGACGCGTCGGCTTCGTCATTCATTGATGGGCGAGGCTCGGGTCTGCCCATGCCCGCGAGCGGGCTATGGGAGCGAGCGTAGGCAGGATGCCGAAAGCGAAGCGGACATGCAGAGAGCGGAGGGCTGGAGGCCCGACGCGAACTTCCGGCGAGATGGCATGGGTAGACCCGAGCCGGTTGGGCGAGTTGATTGAGCAGGCGAGACGCTTGGACAAAGTCGCGATACAGTGCCGCTCATGGACCTCTCTCCCGAAGCCCAGGCGCTGGCTCCGATTCTGATCCTGGTGATCGTGCTCTGGATCAGCGAGGCGCTGCCGCTGGCCGTGACGGCTCTGCTCGGGGCCGCGGCCTGCGTGGTGGCCGGCGTGGCGCCCGCCAAGGAGGTGTTCCGGCCGTTTGCCGATCCGCTGATCTTCCTGTTCATCGGATCGTTCCTGCTCGCGGAGGCGATTCGCCGGCACGCACTCGACCGGCGACTGGCCTACGGCGTGCTCGCAATACCCTGGGTCGGAGAGCGTCCCGGCCGGATCCTCGCCGCCGTGGCCCTCGTCTCGGTGATGATCAGCGCCTTCATCTCGAATACCTGCACGGCGGCCATGATGCTGGCGATCGTGAGCGGGATCCTCGGCGCGGTCGAGGCCGTCTCGGTGAAGAGCGGGCGGCCCCCGGCGCCGACCTTCGCGACCAGCCTGTTTCTCTGCATCGCCTTCGCAGCATCGATCGGCGGCCTGGCGACGCCGATCGGCACTCCGCCAAACCTGATCGGGCTCGGCTTCATCCGCGATCAGCTCGGGGTGCAGGTGACCTTTCCGGGCTGGTGCGCAATCGGCGTGCCGGTCGTCGCCGTGATGACCACGATTGCCGTGGCCGTGCTGCAGCGGATGCTGCCGGCGGGGGTCGAGCGGCTCGAAGGCGTGGCCGAATATGTGGCGGCGGAACGGGCCCGGCTCGGGCCATGGACGGTCGGTCAGCGATCGACGGCCGCCGCCTTCGCCCTCACCGTCACGCTCTGGGTGTTGCCGGGCCTGCTGCTGGTGTTGCTCGGGGCGGAGCACCCGGCCTGTCGCTGGTTGGCCCAGCGGCTGCCGGAGGGCGTGGCAGCCCTGATCGGGGCGATCCTTCTGTTTCTCCTGCCCGGTGATCGCCGTCAGGACGGGGGGTGGTCGCGGGCGCTCGAGTGGCGGGAGGCCCGGATCGATTGGGACATCGTCCTGCTCTACGGCGGGGGCATGGCCCTCGGCGAACTCTGCTTTTCGACCGGCCTCGCTGCTGCGATGGGCACGGCCATCAACGGCTGGATTCCCGCCGGCCCGTGGGCCGGGACCGTGCTCGTGGCCGTGGCCGCCGTCGTGGCCGTGGTGACCAGCGAATTCACGAGCAACACCGCCAGCGCCACGATGGTGGTGCCGGTCGTGATCGCGTTGGCACAGGCCACCGGGGCAGATCCCCTGATGGCGGCCATGGCGGCAACCTTTGCGGCTAGTCTCGGCTTCATGATGCCGGTGAGCACGCCCTGCAACGCCCTCGTCTACGGCTCGGGCCGAGTGCCACTCAGGGCGATGATGGCGAGCGGCGCGGTCGTCGACGTGGCCGGCACGCTCGTCGTCACGGCGGCCATGCTGATCACGGGCTGGCTGCGGGGATGCCTGTAGCCCCCGTCAGAATCCACCCTCGACGACCGCGCCGCACTGCTGGCAGCGGGGTAGGCTCGGCGGAACCGGCGTCGGCATCGAGCCTTCGCAGAGCAGCCCGTGAAGCCGTGGGAAACACGGCGGAAGCGTCATGCAGTTCTCCCGGGCAAAACGCCGCAGGTGCAACTGCTGCCTGGGATCCGCATGAAACACCGTGCCGTGGAGGTGCTGGCCGCAGGACGGCACGCAGGGCTGGCCGTGCACGTTGCCGTGCCATGGGGGCTGCTGCACGGCGTTGCAGCCGCATCCCCCGGCCGCCGGGGAGGCGGTGGGCGGGGCCGTCTCCTCGGTGATGGCGATCGATTCCTGCGCGAAGGCGGCGCGACACGGGCAGATCGCGGCGATCGCGGCGGCGATCAGCAGGGCGGCACGAAGGGGGCTGGCGACTCGCAACGTTGGGGCTCCAGGCGCGGCTGACGGCGGACGACACGATCCACGACACGACCGATCTCAACTCCGACGGAAGGTTCTTCGACGCGGAGGACCGGCAGGATTCATCGGCCGGGCAGATCGGTGAGGCCATGACGGTTGTGCCGCCGGTGCGGCCCTGGAAACGGGCCCCTCGGGTAGGATGACATCCATGCCCGCCAAACGCGTCGCGATCGAGATCGATTACGGACCCGCTGATCCCCTCCGGCTGGAGATCGGCCGAGATGCGTTGATCGGCGACTGTCGAGGCCCCGACGGTACGGAGGGTGGGGCGGCCGGCCAGATCGCGGCGACCGCCTTGCGGGCATCTGCCGAGTCTCCGCTCGCGCTGCACGTGGTGCCCGGCGACCGCGTGACGGTGGCGCTGGCCGGAGCCGTTCCACAGGCTGAGGCGGTCGCCGCCGCAATCCTCGCCGAACTGCAGGCCGGCGGCGTCGCCGACGACGACGTCACCCTCCTGCATGCCCGGCCATTCGATCCGCTCGAGGCCTCCCTGCCGGACGCCGACAGATCACCCGATGCCTCGGGGCTGCAGGCCGAGATCCCGGGAGCGGTCGGGTTCCATCCCGATGTCGACGCCGAAACCGCCTATCTGGCGGCGGATCAAGATGCCCGGCCGATCCATGTCGCCCGAGCCCTGGTCGATGCCGATGTCGTCCTGGCGGTCGGGGAATGGGGTTTCGATCCGGCCTTCGGTGGGAGGTCGCTGAAGGGGGAACTCTGGCCCACATTCGCCCGACAATCGAGTCAGCTCGAGCTTGCAAAGGCATTGGCCCGAAAGGGCCGAAACTCGCTGCCTCGATGGCGAACCGTGATGCAGGACACCCTCTGGCAACTCGGCGTCTGTGCAAACCTGCGACTGGTCGCCGGCCGAGGCGGCTCACTGGCGACAGCCAGCTTCGGACTCGCCGCAGAGGCTGCCGATCGTGCCCGCCAGGCGGCGACCGCATGGAACCCGGAATTCTCGGCCCCGGCGGCGGTCGCCGTCTGCACGCTGACCGATCCGACCGCCGGATTCGCATCGATCACGCGGGCCGTGGCCGCGGCATCCCGGGTGACGCTCCCTGCCGGCACCATCTGCATCGCCTGCGCCGGCTCAGCCCCGCCGGGGATGATCTTTTCCCGTTGGCGGCAGGGGACACCTCTCGGGCCACTCATCCGCGAGGCGGTCGCGAGCGGTGATCCCAGCCTGATCGCGGACGCCCTGCTGACGAGATTCTTCGCCCGCGGGATCGGAGACCGGCGGCTCGTGCTGCTCTCGGGGCTCGATGAATCGACGGTCGAGGATCTGGAGTTCGGATATGCGGAGTCGACCGCCGTGATCGAGCGGCTCGCCCGCCGGGCCGAAAGCGTCGTTCTCCTTCACGAAGCCGACAGGATGCTGCCCCGGCTCCGGGAGCAGCCATGAGCCGTGAACCCAGCCGGTGAATTCGGCAAACGCCTCGGGCTTCGTCGATCCTCTGCCCGGAAAAAGAAACAGGACCGCTTTCGCGGTCCCGTTTCCTGAACTCCATCCACCACCACGCGGATGTGTGTATTGCGACCGTTACCAGGCCACGGTCGAGGGCGCTGGGCGATCAAGCCTGGGAGGCGATCGCACCGGTCATCGAATCCTCGACGCTGGCGTCGTCCCCGGCCGTCGGCCGCTGCTTGCGACGGCGGTAGCCGTTGGCGAGCACGCCGGCCGCACCGAGCCCGGCCAGGATCAGTGTCGGCGGTTCGGGCACCGCGACGAGATCGACCGGGGCGTTCACGTTGAAGTTGGTGACCGAAGTCCGAGCCTGTCCGTACACCGACGCCGCTCCGATGTCGACCGTGAATTGAAGGAGGGCACCGGTGATGTTCCGGCCCGAAGCCACGCCAGCGGCCGCCTTGACCGCATCCCAGTTGATGCTAGCAGACCCACTCCAATTGCCCGTCGTCGCAACATTCTGTGGCCCCACCCGAGTCACATCGGACGGCGTGATCACCATGGATCCAAGCGTCGATTGAGCACTGCTCCACGGAGCCCAGTCGACACCCGTGATCTGGATGGAATACACGCCCGACATCGTGACCTTCGCCTGGGACTGCGGAGTCCCGAAAGGAGCCCATACGGAGTAGTCTCCACTCATCGACAGGGAGGTTCCCGTGAAGGCATAGCCGCCCGCGAGCGCGGATCCCTTGGACTGCATCGACATCGACAGCTGTGACGACTTGTACTGAAGGTCGAACGGAGCCGATCCACTCGTCTCGACGACGGAGTTTGAGAAGTTTTGCGGTGACAACGCCAGCTGCGGGTTCGGCGTCTGGGTATAGACCGGGGTCAGCGGCGTGAAGAGCGAGGGGGGAATCGTTGCCCCGCTCTCCGTAACGTCATAGAAGCCGGCCTTCGAGCCTTCGAAACTGCCGAGCGTGAGGGTGCCCGCCCGGGCAGGCTGCAGACCGACAGCGGCCGCAATGACGGCGGCGGCGATCAGGCCGGTCATCTTGGAGGGAATGGACGTGAACATGGAATAGAATCCTGCGTTCTTGATGGAGTTCATTTGGGTTTGCGGCCCGGTGCCGCCTCCCGAGATCGCCTCCGGCGGGTGTGACCCCGACGGATCCCGTGGACGTGAAGCAGTCGAAAGGTGGTGGTGACTGCTCCCCGACCGGCGGCCGAGTGATTTGTTCTGGAGCGAACTGCTCAGAAGTGAACTGCTCTGGGATGGATGAGATCCCGTTGAATGCGGCGATTGCCCCGGTCCACCGGCCCGCATCAGCGGTGCGGCGTGGCTCGCCCAGGCCCGACGCCGTCTGGCCCGCCGGGCGACGCGGCGCCGAGCGTTGCGGGCCAGCGGTCCGCGGAGGCGACGCGAGGTCGTCCTCAGACGCAGTCGCGACGAGCCGGCGGAACGGGTTGGACGGGAGCGGGACATGGATGGCTCGTGTCTCTGGACGATCGTGAACGGATGGGGTGCGGGGACGGACGGGACGGAAACGGTCTGGAACGACTACCAGGCAAGCCGCTTGTTGCGACGGCGGTGGATGCCGTTGGTCTGGGTCGGGCCGCGGCCCGAGCGGGAGTAGCGGGGCTGCGACGTGCGACGGGAGTCGTGGTCGCTCTCGCGGCGATCGCGGATGCGCTGGGACGAGTAGTCGAGGTCGGAGCCGTCGGCGTAGTAGGGGGCGGACATGGTGAGCTTCTCCTTCAGGGCTTGGAACGTGGGACGTTGGATTTCGAAAGGTCTGGGATCGATGGCAACCAGATTGGTCAACGGGTTGCGGCGAAGGCCGTGACACCGGCACGAAGACGACGGGCTTCGACGCAGAGGCTGGTCAGGCTGTCGCCGTCACAGACGCCGGGGAGATAGAGCCAGGCACCGAGCTGGCGGGCCCAGAGCTCCTCGTCGATGTTGTCTTCCGAGCCGCAGACGACCAGCAGCGTGCCCGGGCGGGCGGCGAACTCCTCGGCCGCCTCGATCGTGTCGTTGACCCGATCGCCAAGCGGGCTGGCCACGTCGACGATCACGAGCTGGTACTCGCCGTCGACGGCGGTGCGAAGTTCGGCGGCAGATTCAGGGGCCGCACATTCGAGCCAGCCTGCGAGCTCGATCGCTCCCTCGAAGCGATTGCGACGCGAGGCGTCACCCGTCACGACCAGACAATCGATCCGACCCGTGCGGCGACCACCGCGGGCCGTGACGACGTCCGCCGGCGACTGCTTGGTGATGATTTCCGACGTGATACCGACTGCAGCGACCATCATCATCTGACACCTCCTCGTGGTTGTTTGGCTTGTGTGCCCCTTGGCGGAGGAAAGGAAATGCACACTTCGTGCCAGAGCCCGCGCCAGCTCCGCTGACAGATCGCAAGTCGTTGCTGCGCATGGCGAATGCGTCGCAAAAAAAATTTCTGGCGGCGCCCAGGAGAGAAAACGCCGGCTCACGATCCTGGTGAGCGACTGCGTCGCCGCGGCGGGGCACCGACCGCGGAGACCCCTGTTTTTCAAGGGAAAATCCGCCGCCTCACCAATTCAGTGAGGACTCTCCAGATCGGTGAGCCTTCAGCGGATCCGTGGGCCGGTCAGGCGATATCGCAGAGCGGCGGCGTCGAGCGGCCCCCAGACGCGACAATCGCGGCTTCCGGAGGGAAAGTCGCCGAGGCAGAACACCTCGCCCGGCCCCAGGTTCCAGAAACTGGCCCCATTGGCCGCCGGCCGATGCAGGACGTCCCGCCAGACGACGATCCGCTCGAGGCTGATCCCGTCGTCGCTCGTGGCTCTCTCGATACGCCAGCCGAGCGTCGGCGTCTCGAACTGCGGTCCGCCTTCGTCCGGCCAGTCTTCCGCAATCGTCCAGGCAACGCCTGGCTGCCTCACCACGGGCGGGATCGCACCCCGCCAGACACTTTCCGGGCCCGGAACCCACCAGGCCGCCGCCACGAAGCGGCCGTCGAGCCGTCCTGCGATCAGGGCATGCCGCCCGCCCGCCGTCGGCGTGAATCGGGCCGAACGATCATCGATCGAGAGCCTGATCTGCCACGGATCGGCTGCCGACGTCGAAGCGACCTCGATGACGGCGGCGAGTCCGATGTCGCGAACGGGCAGCAAGAGCCGCCGCTCGCCGGTCGCGAACGGGGCATCGTCGAGCAGGGCGGTTTCAAACTCCGCCCGCCCGCTTCCATCGCCAGCGGCCACGGCCTCGAACGGCACGGCGAGGGCCGTCTCGGCCAGCACGGCCGGCGGCGCGAGCAGCCTCAGGCCATCGACCCAGAGGTCGCCCTCCGCGATCGAAATCTGCTCGCCCGGCAGGCCGACGAGCCGCTTCACCGTCTCGACGCCATCTGCCGCAGCCAGGATCCAGCGGTCGAACCGTTGCAGGGGCCAGAGGCGGCCGAACCGGGGACACGGCCCCGTCTCGACGATGTCCCCGGGCATGAGCCCGGGCGCCATCGAGAGGCCCTCGACCTCCCAGCGGAGGGGCGGCAGGAGACAGGCTACGGCCCAGCAGACGACGATCGAAACGACAACCAGAAGCGTGCGGCGCATGACGGCCACCAGTATCGCATCCAGACCCGTCACTTCGGCTGGCGGCGACGGATTTCGAGCAGCACGCTCTCGTTGTCGCTTCCCCGGATCGGCCAGGCGGCGATCCGGCGGATGGAAACCTTCTTCCCAAAGCCCTTGTGACGGGCCTCTCCCTTCTCCTCCTCCCAGCGTGGCCCCTTGATCACGAGCATCCGCCCGTAGGCGTCGCAGATCGGCTCGAACCAGCCGAGCAGCTTCACGAGTGGGGCGACCGCCCGGACCACGAGCGTGTCGAAGCGTTTCCCGGCGGCACCTGCTTCGGTGACGACCAACTGGGCCGCGGCCTCGTGCACCGGCAGCGGCAGACGGATCTCGTCGAGAATTCCCCGCACCGCCCGGGCCTTCTTGGCAACGCTGTCGACCAGTTCCACCCGCAGATCGGGCCGCAGGATCGCAAGGATCACCCCCGGCACGCCGCCGCCCGTGCCCACATCGAGCACCCGCTCCCCATCGGCGAGATGGGGTGCGATCGCCGCGGCATCGGCCAGGTCGCGGGAGACGAATCGGGCGGCATCGGTGTGCCGCGTGAGGTTCAGACGCTCGTTCCAAGACCAGAGGCTCGCCGCGTAGGCGGCGAGCCTCTGGATGGCTTCGGGCGGAACCGTGATGCCCAGTCGCTCCGACTCGTCGGCGATTGACCGGGAGAGTTCCTGATGCATCACTTGATGAACAGCATCTCGCGGTATGTCGGCAACGGCCAGAGGTCGTCGGGCAAGATCATCTCGATCTGGTCGGCCGTTTCACGAAGGGTCGTCATCGCAGGGATGACGTCGTCGTGGAAGTGCTTGACCTCGACCCTCAGATCCCCGCCGCCGTGGTGGCCGAGGGCCTTCTCCAGCGACTCGATCCTCGACTCCAGTTCTCCAACCAGTTTGGTCAGCTTGTCGAGCGTGCCCATGTGCACCGTGTGGCCCAGATTTTTGAGCTGCGATGCCGTGCCGACCAGTTCGCCCTGATACCGGTAGCTGGCCGGCAGAATCAGGGTCTTGGCGATCTGCAGGGCGGCTTGGGCCTCGGTGTTGATGTCCTTGCAATACCGCTCCATGTAGATGTCGTAGCGGCTCCGCATCTCCCGTTCCGAAAGCACGCCATACTTCTCGAAGAGGGCGATGTTCTTCGGCGACACGAGCACGTCGAGGGCCTCGGGCGTCGCCTTCAGGTTTGGCAGGCCCCGCTTCGCGGCCTCCTCGTGCCATTCCTGCGAATAGCCGTTGCCGTTGAAGATCACCGCCTTGTGCTGGGAGATGATCTGCTGGAGCAGTTTCTCCACCGCCCCGGGCAGCTTCGCCACATCGCCGCCGGTGGCCTTTTCAAGCTCGGTGGCGATGAAGTCGAGGCTCTCGGCAACGATCGTGTTGAGGGCCACGAGCGGCCCGGCGATCGACTGGCTCGAGCCGACGGCGCGGAATTCAAACTTGTTGCCGGTGAAGGCGAAGGGGCTGGTCCGGTTGCGATCGCCGGCATGCTTGGGAAGCGTCGGCAGGGTGTCGACGCCGACCGTCAGCGTGCCGGTCGACTTGCTGCTGGTCGCCTTGCCCTTCTCGATCTGCTCGAACACGTCGGCCAGCTGGTCGCCGAGGAAGATCGAGATGATCGCCGGGGGCGCCTCGTTCGCACCGAGGCGGTGGTCGTTGCCGCTGGCGGCGACGACTGCCCGGAGCATGTCGGAGTGGATGTGGACTGCCCGGATCACAGCGGCGCAGAAAACGAGAAACTGCATGTTTGCATGCGGCGTCTCGCCCGGCTCGAGCAGGTTGCCGAGCCGGCAGCCGATCGACCAGTTGACGTGCTTGCCAGAGCCGTTGATGCCGGCGAACGGCTTCTCGTGCAGCAGGCAGGCCATGCCATACTTCTGAGCGACCCGGGTCAGCGTCTGCATGATCGTCTGCTGGTGATCGGTCGCGATGTTGGCGTTTTCGTACATCGGGGCGATCTCGTACTGGCTCGGCGCGACCTCGTTGTGCCGGGTCTTCACCGGTACGCCGAGCTTGTAGAGCTCCCGCTCCACGTCCATCATGCAGGCCAGCACCCGCTCCGGAATCGCACCGAAGTACTGGTCCTCGAACTCCTGCCCCTTCGGCGGCTTGGCCCCGAAGAGCGTCCGACCGGCCATCAGCAGATCGGGCCGGGCGAAGTAGAAGTTGCGGTCGATGAGGAAGTATTCCTGCTCCGGGCCGGCCGAGGCCGACACCTGGCCGACGTCCTTGTGGCCAAAAAGGGCGAGCACGCGGCGGGCCTGCTTGTCGACGGCCTGCATCGACCGCAGAAGCGGTGTCTTCTTGTCGAGCGCCTCACCCGTCCAGGAGCAGAAGGCGGTGGGGATGCAGAGCGTGGTGCCGTTGGGGTTGTCGAGGATGTAGGCCGGGCTCGTCGGATCCCAGGCCGTGTAGCCGCGGGCCTCGAAGGTGGCGCGAAGGCCGCCCGAGGGAAAGCTCGAGGCATCCGGCTCTCCCTGGATCAGTTCCTTGCCGGAAAACTCCGCGATCGCGTCGCCGTCGCCCGTCGGGGTGAGGAAGCTGTCGTGCTTCTCGGCGGTCAGGCCGGTGAGCGGGTAGAAGACGTGGGCATAGTGGGTGGCCCCCTTCTCGATGGCCAAGTCCTTCATCGCCAGAGCCACGGCATCGGCGATCGAGTGGTCGATCGGCTTGCCCTGCTTGATCGTGGCTTGCAGCGCCTTATAGACGCTCTTCGGCAGCCTGTCCTTCATGACCGAATCGCTGAACACGTTCGCCCCGAAGATCTCGCTGGTCGGGGTTTCGCGGAAATTCCAGGCCTGGCCGTTCGACTTGTAGTTGTTGATGGCTGCGATTGCGCTGGCACGGGCTGCGGTCATGGAAAAGTCCTTCTTCGGGTTGGGCGCGAGCCGGGGGGCTGACGCTGGGAATAGGGGCGGGCGGAGGGAGGGGGGGCGATCGACGCGCGCCACAGCCAGAAGGAGAATCCTGTAACGCTCGCGGAACTCTTACGTTCCGAATCGCAGGGTAACGGTCCTGCGGGCGGCGTTCAAGTAGCCGCCAAACCGGGCGCGGCTAACGTGCCACGCTGCCACGCTGCTGCGGACGCGAGGCCGGACGGACGAGCGCCCTTCGGGCGACTTCGACCGCGGTGCCGAGGGAGAGGTCTTCCGCCGGCGAAACGGTCTGGCCGCCCGACTGGCCCCCGACGTCGCCCACCGGTCGGGCGGCCGAACGGACCACGAGATGCGGCTCGACGCCCACGCCACTGTAGGGATGGCCGTTGGGGGAGAAAAACTTGGCCGTCGTCAGCCGCATGCCGACGCCGGCCACCTCGAGCGGAAAAATCCCCTGGATCGAGCCCTTGCCGTAGCTCCTCGAGCCGACGATCGTGCCCCTGGCATGATCCCGGATGGCACCCGCGAAGATCTCGCTCGAGCTTGCCGAGTCGCCATCGATCACCACGACCAGCGGCATCCGCCAGGTGCCCGAGCGGCTGGCGGTATAGTTGAAGTCTTCCTCGGGACTGCGGCCGCGGGTCGCCACCACGAGACCCCGCTCGAGAAACAGGTCGGCGACGTCTACGGCCGCCGAGAGCAGGCCGCCCGGATTGCCACGCAGGTCAATGACGAGCGACCGCATGCCGGCGGCGTCGAGCCGGCGGAGCGCGGCCTCGAGATCGGCCGCCGTTGTCTTCTGGAACGAAGAGATCTTGACGTGGGCGACCCCTGCCGAGGTGTCAAGAATCCGGACGTCCTCGACGCTCGGCACCTCGACATGCTCGCGGCGGACCGTGACGGCCCGGGCCGGACCCTGGCCCCGCAGCACGGCGAGGGTAACGAGCGAGCCGGCGGGGCCCTGCAGGAGTTGGGCCGCCTCGTCCACATGCATCCCCCCGATTGGCCGGCCGCCGACGCCGACCAAGTGGTCGCCGCCGCGAAGCCCGGATCGCTCCGCCGGACTGCCCGGGATCACGTGCACCACGAGCAGGCCGTCGCTGGCGGCCTTGAGCTCGACCCCGAGGCCGACGAAGTTCCCCTCGATCTGGGAATATAGGTCGTCGAGCTGGCCTGTGGTGAGAAAGGCCGAATACTCGTCGAGACCGCCCATGGCGGCCGCCGTCATCTCCAGCACCGTCACCGCGGCCGGGATGCCGATCGTCGCCTCTGCGATGTGCCCGGCCCAGGCGGCGGCCGACTCGGCGTCGACCTGGGAGGCGATCGCGCGTCCGCCGATCAGCCGGGCGATCTGCTCGCGGTAGGCCGCGCGGCCCTCGGGCGTCGCCTGTCGGGCGTGAAGCGAGACGAACAGCGGGTCGTCGATGGCGACGTCCATCGCCCGAAGCCCACGGGAGACGAGCCTGGAAAAATCCGGGCTCTCCACGTGATGGGAGGCGATCCGCGACATCACCTCGGCATAGACCCTGCGGGCATCGGCCTCGGAGAGTCTGGCCAACTGGCTGCGAAACGCGGTTTCGCCATGCCGCTTGGCGATGTCGCAGTGGATCTTGGCAAGGTCGTACCGCTGCTGGAGCACCGGGTCGAGGCTCCCCTTGCGGGCCGCCGTCTCACAGATGCTGACGACATCCGACCAGCGGCCCTCACGCTCGAGTGCCGAGGCCGTGGTGGCCAGATCCTCGCGGCCCTGAGGGGCCTGCAGCCCGGACGCTGCCAGGGTGGCGGCTGCCGGCAGCGGTCGCTCCTCGGCCCGGACGGCAACGGCAAGCAGGCAGGAGAGCGTCGGCATGGTCCAGAGGACCAGTCGGAGAAACCGGCGTCGAGCCGTGATTGCCTTCAGATCGCAGCCAGAGCGGCCCGCCATGCAGGGATCGCCCGGAAAGGGCCGCGGCGAAGGCTTCGCTGGCTGGTCGACGTGCACGGCGGGGGCATCCATTCGCTCGAGGCCGCATCCTGTCGCGGCAGGCAGCGGTCTCTCCGTCGACCGCCTGCGATTATGGATCACGATCCGCGGACGGTCAAAAATTCGTGAGCCGAAGACGCCTGATTCCAGCGGTCCCACGGCGGACACGTTGGTACGATGAAAGGACCCGTGCCCCCCAGGTTTTCATGACCAGCACATCCGATTCAAACGGCCCCGACGCCGGCCCCGGCCCGCTCGGCCCGCAGCCCACTCTGGTCCTGCTCGACCAAGTGCGACAGGGCGACGACAACGCCGTCAACCGGCTGCTGGAGCGGCACCGTGAGGTGATCAAGCAGATGATCGATCGGCGGATGGATCGAGGCGTGCAGCGGCGGGTCGATGCCAGCGACATCGTGCAGGATGTGATGCTGGAGGCCAACCGACGGCTGGGCGACTACCTCGCCAACCCGACGATGCCATTCCAACTCTGGCTGCGGCACATGGCCCGGGACAGGCTCATCGACGCCCACAGGCGGCACCGGGTAGCCGCGAACCGCAGCGTGGATCGGGAGCAGCAGGCTGCCGTCGGTGACCCGGATCGCTCGCAG
>Ga0114972_10000180_pt1 | contig 44816 bp, 49 predicted proteins | sample M_140807_EF_Meta_FD_87354 | JGI IMG/M metagenome (GOLD analysis project Ga0114972, IMG submission 87354) | Freshwater microbial communities from Lake Montjoie, Canada to study carbon cycling - M_140807_EF_MetaG | ecosystem: Environmental > Aquatic > Freshwater > Lake | place: Lake Montjoie... | reverse complement strand
CCGAGCGGTTCACCCCACTGCAGCAGCACCTCACTGCGGAAGCCCTCCGGCAGTATCAGCTGGTCTTGCAGGGCGACGCGGGCGTAGGCGCGCTGTTGCTCCGCAGCGCTGAGACCATCGGTGGGCAAGGGGATGGGGCCGCGCAGAGGCTGAAAAGGAAGCCCTCGGCCTGACCCAAGGGCAGCTACGTGGGTAGCGGGGACTTGCTTGGATCCGCCGGGAGCGGCTCCAAACTGAAGCAAGCCAGAGCGTGAATCACCCGCCCGCACCCGAACAGCAACGGAGACAGCCCCAAGGCCGAGCAACTGGATCAAAAGCGCGCGGCGGTTCATGGCGGTCAACCAGGGCTGAGGTGGCCAATCGTCCTGAAGGGTCCCCCACGCTGACTGAGGCATCGAGGTCCAATCTCGCGCATTGTCTCCAGGAGAGGCGCATCGTGCAACATCACGGCGAGTCAGCCAGGCGACGGGCGGCGGAGGAAGCCAAAAGCTCTGCAAGAGCAGGCGGGACTACCCAGAGGACAACCAGCACAGCTGAACCTTAGGCGATGAATAGTCTGGACTTAACCGAGCCCCATAAGCATGCATAGGCAGGCACGACTGTCACGGGAGATACAACGTGCTGAAAAGAAAACAGATACTGGTGGCCCCAAAACCAGGGAAAAGGACTGGTTGAAACACAGCCATTGACAGCGACCGGCTCTTAGTGAGTAATGTAAGGTGGTCGTGCCTGTTGACAAAGATGGCTTAGGTCATCTTCAAAGGCCCTAGTCTGAGCAAATCAACCCCCATCGCCTTTGTCAGTAGTGAATTCTCTTAACTTCACTTTCTCTGATCTAATTTCAGGCTACGTGACGTCATATGACAGCAACTCGCGCGTCATCGAGCTCACAACCTCCGACAAGCGTGCATACAAAGCAAAATTAACTGCCAACACCTACGCAAAGCAGACCCAAAACTTGGGCGAAGACTGGCTTGAACGCGGTGGGCGTCTTAACGAGCTGTTAATTGAGGGTCAGATGGTGTTCCTATATGGAACCTTCTTTCCCGAGCAAGAGGTAAGCTTTGAAGTCAACTACATTGTATTTGCTGGCGAAAGTAAATATAGCTTCCGGTACGAAGAGCAAGGTTGGTGGATCAAACAAATTGATTCAATCGCAACCTCGTATATCAAGTGGCAGTTCAATGCACCAACTGAAGCCATTGACTACAGAAACTATCGGACACTAATCAGCCTGACAGGCGGAAAGAAGGACGAAGATTACCTTCAGGAAACTGACACAATATCAAGAATGGTTTATGGCATGGCTTCAGCTTATATGCTTACAGGAAAAGACGAGTTCTTAGAGGCAGCAGAAAAGGGAACAGATTACCTGCGAGACAAGATGAGGTTTGTAGATGTCGATACAGATATGATTTATTGGTATCACGGGCAGAAAGTTGGCCATGGTGGTCAAGAGCAAAAGTTGCTTGTTTCTGAATTTGGTGATGATTATGACTGCATTCCTGCATACGAACAGATCTATGCACTTGCCGGTCCGATCCAAACCTATCGACTGAGTGGTGATCCTCGTATTCTCCAGGATGCAGAAAAAACAATCGATCTTTTCGATACTTATTTTCGGGACAAAGAGAAAGGAGGTTACTACTCGCACATTCATGCTGTGACATTGAGTGCGCATGAAGAAGCTCTCGGCCGGAACAAAGCTAAGAAGAATTGGAATTCTGTCGGAGATCATGCCCCTGCATACCTAATCAATCTGTGGCTGGCCACAGAAACAGAGCGTTATAAAGTAATGCTTGAGGACACCTTTGATACCATATGCAATCATTTTCCAGATTACGACGAAAGCCCATTCGTGCAAGAGAAGTTCTTCGACGATTGGTCCAAGGACCAGCAGTGGGGTTGGCAGCAGAACCGAGCAGTTGTTGGCCACAACCTCAAAATTGCTTGGAATTTGATGCGATTCCAAGCCATTCAACCAAAAGAAATCTACAAACAGTTGGCCACAAAAATTGCTGATTTGATGCCAAAGGTCGGCTACGATCAACAACGCTTTGGCTGGTATGACGTTGTAGATAGGGTAAAAGAACCTGGTCAAGAGTATCATCGCTATGCATGGCACGATCGCAAGGCTTGGTGGCAGCAAGAACAAGGAATACTTGCTTATTTGATACTCTCAGGCCACATTCCTGACCAGGATAACTACAAAAAGTATTCAGATGAGTCGGCAGCTTTTTACAATGCATTCTTCTTGGACCACAATGATGGTGGAGTGTATTTCAACGTACTAGCCAATGGGATTCCATACTTAATGGGGACCGAACGCTTCAAAGGTAGCCACTCAATGAGTGCTTACCACTCAACGGAATTATGCTTCCTTTCGACAGTATATATCGATCTGATGATCAAAAAGCGCCCCCTAGATCTGTTCTTTAAGCCACTTCCAAATGGATTTGCAGATCGGGTGCTAAGAGTGGCGCCAGACATGCTACCACCAGGAACTGTGACCATAACAGCATGCAGTATTGATGATCAGCCATATAACAATTACGATGCAAAAGCGCTCTCAGTCCAACTACCAGATTCAAATCAACGCCTGCGTGTCAAAGTGACTCTGACCCCAAACTGAAAACCTAGACAACCATGAAGCTTTCCAAAAGCATTGTTAATCCTTGGCAAGTCATCCATGTCGAAGGTCAGGTTGACTCAAAAACAGTGACCGCCCTTCGGGACTATATCGACATGGAGCTTGTGGAGTCCTTGCCTGTTGTACTTGATCTGACCGCCGTACCCTTCATGTCCAGTGCGGGTCTGCGCACTCTCCTGACCCTACACCGCCGTACACAAGAAATGGGCGTTGCTTTGGCATTGGTTGGAATAGCTCCAGAAATTGCAGAGACAATGAGGGTCACAGGTTTCTATGACTATTTTACGATCTACAATGATCTTAGCTCTATTCCGGAAGCCTAAAGATGATGCAAATCGATCGGATAGATAGTCTGCCAACCGAAGACATTGGCGGTTTCAGGATCAGACCAGGCAAGCCACTTCCGTTTGGGGTCTCTCATGTACCCAACGGCCTCAACTTTTCAGTGTATACCTCGTCGGGAGTAGGGTGCACACTTGTGCTCTTCAACAGAGGAGAAGAAAAACCATTTGCAGAACTGCCGTTTCCTGATAGCTACCGGATTGGGGACGTATTCTGCATGGTTGTCTTCGGGCTTAACTATGAAGATCTAGAGTATGGCTTCCGGATTGAAGGACCTTTCAAGCCAGAGTCTGGACATCGACATGATCCAACAAAGATCCTGATGGATCCATATGCTCGGCTGATCTCGGGCCGAGATGTATGGGGAGAAATGCCCGACTGGCAAAATTCCTATCCGTATAGGGCAAGGGTTAGTTTTGACGACTTTGACTGGGAAGGTGAACGTCCATTGGAGATCCCACCGGAAGATTTGATCATCTATGAAGCCCATGTCCGTTCGTTTACGCAATCGTCTACTTCGGGCGTAAAACACCCAGGCACGTATGCAGGACTTGTAGAAAAAATACCGTATCTGCAGAACCTAGGCATCAACGCCATTGAGCTGATGCCTATCTATGAATTTGATGAGTTCGAAAACACTCGAATACATCCAGAAACAAGTGAAAGACTTTATAATTACTGGGGATACAGCACCGTTGGTTTCTTCGCACCCAAAGCAAGCTTTGCTGCAACTGGACGGTATGGAATGCAGGTTGATGAGTTTAAACAACTTGTAAAGTCATTTCACAAGGCTGGTATTGAAGTCATATTAGATGTTGTCTTTAATCACACGGCCGAAGGAAACGAGCAGGGGCCTACGCTGTCATTCAAGGGACTTGATAACAAGACCTATTACATGCTCACTCCGGAGGGCTATTATTTCAACTTCAGTGGCACTGGAAATACACTTAATTGCAACAACCCAGTTGTAAGAGCCCTTGTTCTAGACTGTCTACGTTACTGGGCGGCAGAATATCATATTGATGGTTTCCGTTTTGATCTTGCAAGCATTCTTGGTCGAGATCCCTGGGGTGCTCCTCTTTCCAATCCTCCACTTCTAGAATCACTAGCATTTGATCCAATCCTATCCTCTTGTAAGTTGATAGCTGAGGCATGGGATGCCGGAGGACTTTACCAAGTCGGGACGTTTCCAGCATTTGGCCGTTGGGGTGAATGGAATGGCAAATATCGTGACTGTTTACGCCGTTATCTAAAAGGTGATAGTGGCATGGTAGGTGAACTTGCCCAAAGGGTACAGGGATCACCAGACCTTTATCAAGCAAACGGCAGATCACCGGCAACCTCTATAAACTTCATAACCTGCCACGATGGGTTCACTCTGGCAGATCTTGTCTCATTTAATGACAAGCACAATGAAGCCAATGGTGAGGGGAACCGTGATGGTGGTAATGACAATTACAGCTGGAATTGCGGTGTCGAAGGATGGTCTGAAGATCCTGAAATCCAAAGGCTTCGCCAACGGCAATCAATCAATGCACTTGCGATGCTGTTAACATGTCGGGGAACTCCCATGTTGTTGATGGGTGATGAGATCGGACGCTCGCAACTCGGTAATAATAATGCTTATTGTATCGATTCAGCTGTTTCTTGGCTGGACTGGACACTGCTAAAGACCAACGTGAATCTTCACCATGTCACCGCAGGCCTGGTTCATTTCCGGCACCAGCATCCGGCCCTCAGAGTGAATTCGTTCGATGGGCAAAGCAGCTCCCTACTTCCAAGTTGCAGCTTTCACGGTACAAAGCCATGGACACCCGACTGGTCTTCTGAGTCACGACAACTGGCTTGGATGATGAGCGTCGACATCAAACAAACAAAGGCCTCCGAGCAAAAGGGAGAAGAAGTCGATATTATCTATGTTGCCACTAATATGGCACATTATGCAAGTTGGTTCGAAATTCCTGAAGCACCCAAAGGTTATTCATGGATACTTTATTTTAACACAGGTGATCAAAAAGAACAGTATTATCAAAAGGGTGTGCTACTCGCTGACTCTGGCCTGTTAGTTGGTGAGCGGTCTATTGTTATTCTTTGCGCATCAGCAACAGGCACCGGGCTTCCCTAGCTTGGTTCCTAAGATCAGAACTCACTCCTAAATGCCATGAACCTTGCGATTGAATCTGTTTCCAATGACAGTTATCACCTGCTAGTCCTAGAGGGTGACATTGATACCAAAACGGCTCCAGAGCTCTTCGAGGCACTTAATCAGCTGGAACTTGCATCAATTGGGGACTTACGGATTGATATGAATTCAGTTGGTTTTATGAGTAGTGCTGGTCTTCGAGCGTTACTATTTGCCAAGCAAAAGATGTCAAATCTGAATCGCTTGATCCTGATCGGTGCCAACAATGAGATTATAGAGGTTATCACCAAAACAGGTTTGTCAGACGCGGTGATGCTCGTCACCAGCCACGATGAAATCTGAACCATGGCTGGAATCCGCTGATGCTGCAACTCCGACAGGAATACATTGCCGCGTCCCTTGAGGTACCCGCCTCAATGAGTCATTGGGATAAAGTCATGGACTTTATCGCAGATCAAGCTGAGGTTATTCTCAGTGATCAAAGCACAATCTACAAGCTTCGATTAGCATGTGAGGAGGTCTTCTCCAATATAATGCGAGAGACCAGTGACGAGCAGCAAGAAGGCAGAGAGGTGTCCCTTTGGGTCACTTTATTTGTAATGACTGAATCAAACCCGCCAATGATGGTCGTTCGGATTGAGGACAATGGACCCCCTTTTGATCCCGAGCTGAGCGAAGATAAGAATGTCAATATGGAACAACCTCTGAGTGAACGCAAGCTTGGAGGGCTCGGCTTGTTTCTTGTTCAACAGTCAGCCTATGCGGCTGAGTACTACTACCAAGGGGGCCGCAACACGTATTGCCTGAGCTTCAAGCTATAACGGTGGCTGATGGAAATAAGCCACAGCTCACAGGCTGCCATCAATGATCGGGGAGACTGCGGAGCTACCATGATGGCGACTGGCAACAGCCAAAAGAAGGGTGACTTGGGGCCAGCGTTGGCGCGAAAATATCCAGTGAAACGCTTCAGCAGGCGGGCAGACCACTCGCGATACAGGTCATGACCAAGGACTGAAAAGACAATGTGGATTCACCAACAGTACGATCAAAGGCTTAAATATGGAATATACTAAACCTGCCTCGGCCATTCTCAACGAATGCGCACCAACTACTACGCCGGCTTAGATGCGGATTATTCGCGCCCTGGCCTCGTCAGTGATCTCAAGAAAGCAGAGCTCATAGCCCTGGGAGAAAAGCTCATCAAACTACGTGAAGACGCAAGGTTGCCGAGCATCGATGGAAACTATACCCTTGAACAAATTGAGCAAGAAAACAAAGACTGGTGGCCGACTCATTGTGAAGCACTACGTCAAGGCAGGGGAGATATCCTAACTGAAGAATATCGTAAGGACCTCGTCTATCATTGTGGTGACGGACCTTATTTCGGGGTCGAGCAGCAACAACAACGCGAGAAACACTGGTGGGCTATCATTGCACAACCAGGAGTCACAATGTGCTGGCCCGTTGTACAGATCTGGGGTGAATTCACTCATTTTGAATGGATGTGCCTTGATGATGCGACGAATGAAACAATTGCCAAGGGCAGCGTCTGCTGGGTCCGTCGTGGACATCGTGGTGGTTGCTACTACAAGAGCGAGCAGCTCACCTTTGTGCGTGACGTCTTTGCCTCACCATCCTTGCTCGAACTGATCAAAGTGTGAGACCCAAGTCGAGAGTGGTCTCTATGAGCCTGACGCTTCATTAAGCAGTCCCCACGATACGTCATCAACCAATCAGATCATGTTCGTTCCCTCAGAAGCTAGAGACAGCAAAGGCAAGATTGGAGTCTTCATTGAAGAACACTTTGACATGACAGAATATAGGCTTTTCAATCAAATGCTTCCAAGCCTTGGGTACGATGTGGAGTACATTTCTAATCTATGGGGTAATACGAGCCTAGAGTTCGGCTCCAATCCAGACTATGGAACGGTGGAAGAAAAATGTGTCGTAGAAAAGGATGTGGCAGCAGTTAATGTGTCTGAGTATTTAGGCTTTCTTTTAATCGGAGCCTATGCGACCGACCGCTTACGCTATACTATTAAGCCAGAGAAAGGGAAGGAGAATGATGCACCAGCAGTGGTTCTCCTCCGTAAGATCATGTCTACGAAAGGGAAGAAAGTGGGCACAATATGTCACTCTCTCTGGCTTCTCTGCGCAGACCGTAAGCTCCTGGAAGGTCGAAAAGTAACCTGTGCGCACAATATTATTTGTGATGTTGAAAATGCAGGCGGAGACGTTCAGTATGGCGATGATGGCACTGTTGGATCCGTTATCGATGGTGACCTAATTACAGGTAAGCACCCTGCTTTCACTGAGGAGCTGATCAAACTCTTCACCGGTGAAATTGAGAAGGAGTTAAACTAAGTAAGACGTAGGCTCAAATTCTCATCTACGCGTATGAATATTGAGCTGATTGTGGGATAGTCAAATCGTGATCACAACTGAGGAATGAATCACTCTGATCGTCTGGGTTGTGGTACTCTTCGAAATAAAGAAAGGCGGATGATGCCTTAATCTCAACAGTACACCCTGTTCCGTTTATGGAATCCAACCAAATCCCAACTGAGGCACCCAGAAACGCAGTCCTGGATGATCCAGGGCTCCAGGCGGCTTTGTTGTCAATCCATCCTGGCTTTGGCGATTTGTGCATACGAGCCGCTGGTGAGGTTTGGGGTACACCGCTATTGAGTCAACGCATCAAGGCATTGATCACCATTGCCATTGATGTAGTTAATCAGGGTCTAGACGGACCCGGATCTCCATTTGAAGCACACATAAGAATGGCTATCAGGCAAGGAACCACCTACGAGGAAATTGAAGAGCTACTTCTGTTCACCTGCGTCTATGCGGGCTTCAATAAGGCAGCCTTTGCTTTTGGTCGATGGGCAGAAATCAGGAAGAAGCTGGAAGATGAAAGCTGAAGAGCCTGAGGGAGATAACCATCAGGATACAATCAACCTGTTGGCTAGGAACGGTTTGGCTTAAGACGCACAAGAGAGCCATCCAATTAAAAACCAACCTACTATTATCCAAAGCTAACGCACCAGAACCAGTGCTGGAAGATCAACTATTTAAACCTAGTCAAAACACATGAAAATCTTGGATGGATTAGCAATTAAAACATTTTCAGCCTTAGCTTGTCTTGGACTCGTTGGGCAGCCAGTCCTTGCTCGTGAGACGCAGACTATCTCGATCACAGATATCAGCGATTTGAAGCCATCAGACTGGGCCTATCAAGCAATAGTTAATCTTGCGGACCGATACGGCTGTGCCACAATCTTTCGAGATACAATTTATGCCGGACAAAGAAGCATTTCACGATTCGAAGCCGCTGCTTTATTGTCAAAATGCATGACAAGAATCAGCGACTCCTCTGACGAGTTGCGTCGACTTCAGGAAGAATTCCGCGGAGAGTTGGCTGTACTAAACGGTCGTACGGAGAGGCTAGAAACTGGTGCTCTTCAGCTAGGCGCCATGCAATTCTCGACAACAACAAAGCTGCGTGGTGAAGCCAGCTTTATTCTTGGTGCGGTTAACTATCAAGGTGATGTCAAAGAAAATGGAGTGGGTGTCTCACCATTAAAACCAATGCAGGATGCATTGAACTTCATCTATAGCATCCGCATTGGCTTTGACACAAGCTTCACTGGAAAAGACCTTCTCTACACACAGATTCGCTCAGGTAACGCCGCGAATAGTCCGTTCAATACATTCAATCCGAGCACTCCGTGGTTCACATCGACGGTACCGCTAGCGGCTCTAGAACGGGCATATACGCCAATTGGTGGAAATAATGTTGCCAACATAGAACGTCTCTATTATAAATTTCCTGTTGGCAGTCAGGTAAACGTTACAATGGCTGCAGTCATCATGAATATGGGCCTGTGGGCAGTCTATCCATCAGCATACGGTGTACGTGGAGATAATCTATTGGATTTCTTCAGCAGCTTTGGAACGCCTGGAGTATACAACAAAGCAGTGGGATCGGCTTTGGGTGTTACATGGAAGGAGAAATCTGGTTGGAAGGACAGCTCCTGGTTCGCCCATGTCCATTACTTGGCGCTGTCTGGAGAAACCTCGGTCGATGGTGGAATTGGACGTAGCCAGTCGCGAGGAAATATTGCCGCCCAATTCGGCTATCAGTCGCCCCAGTTCAACGTCACCGCAGGCTATCGCTATGGGCAAGGCGGCACGAATTTCGGGCGCGGTACTGCTTTTGCTGAGGCTAACCAATGGTCCCTTCCCTATCTGAGTTCCGCTAACTCCAATAGCGTTGCGCTGAATGGCTATTGGCGTCCAATAACGCGAAGCTGGGTGCCCTCCATCAGCGCGGGGTGGGTGTTCAACACACTGAACAATGCAGATATCACTCTGGCAGACTGTCTTTGTGATCTTGGCAGCCCATTAATCTCTAACTCACAGAGTTGGATGGTTGGATTCCAGTGGGACGATCTAACGGGCATTCATGATGTCTTGGGAATGGCTATCGGTCAGCCAACGTTCGCAACAGCACTACGCGATGGCAGCACTCCCAATGACGGCAACTATGCATTAGAAGTCTTTTATCGATATCCATTCACAAACAATATCAATGTAACACCAAGTCTCTTTTATCTCAGTCGCCCCTATGGGCAGCAGACGATCGGAAACTTTGGACTCCTTGGTTTTCTTATGCAAATGAATCTCAAGTTCTGAACCCCAGGCAGTGCTTCTATGAAGAGCCCCCTGATCTGCAAACACTTTTTTTGGGGTGGCAAGGATCTCAATCTCAAAGATACAGGTCATCAAACGTAAACCAGGTGACCATGCGTGCAGGCGGAACCGGGCTCTGTTGATGCATTGTGAGAGATCGCCAACATGCTTGCCGTACAGAATGATTTCTGCGAAAGTAGAAGTGGTCGAATAGAGTTCGGCCACCACAGAAGCCACCGGACACACCTCGTGATGAAGGATCGATCAGACATGCATTCGGCCCGAGGCGATATAAGAAGCAAAATCTCACCCATTCTGGCCTTCTCACATCAATCCAATCATGCTTAGTCATCCACATGGATCCACTGGATTAGGTCATTATCTGCAAGGAATTCAGCATTTTGGGATCACGGTCGATAATTTAGAGAAATCAATCGAGTTCTACACCGAAGTATTGGGTGGCAAGGTAGCCATTAGTGGTGATTCCTTTTCTGGTGATGTCTTGCATAACACGCTCTTTCAGAAAGAAGAGATTGAAGCCCTAAACCAAGGGATCAGCCCCCGGAGGCTGGGCGTTCCGAATCTCAAGACTGGGGATCAAGATGTTCTCGATGTGCGGTTCATCTCGTTTGGAAATACAGTATTAGAACTACTCCATTTCCGTGATGCTGGCTTGACGCCAAATGCACCTAACATCATTGAAAAGAATTCTGGTGTTGTCGGATTCGTCAACGCGGCCCACATTTCATTCCATGTGAAAGAAGACGTAGTCCTCAATGAATTTGCACTAATTCTTGAACAAGAATGTGAAAAGCGTGGCATTGAAGTAGCTTGTAATCGCGTAATCACTGTCAAGTCAGAGGCTGAAAGAAAGCAAGTTGCAGCACGGTATGCAGCTAACAAGTTCTGGAATGATCCTGATTACTTTGTTGACGGCTATTCAGATGCTGAATTCGGCGACTTCTACGGCTGGTCGCTCTTTTACTGCAAAGGTCCCAACGGTGAGCAAATTGAGTTCAATCAGGTGACACGCAAGGCTAAAGAGCATTTCATTAGAGCGCAGCAAGAATATAACAACAGCAACGGGACCACATACGAATGGTCAACCACTACACTTCAAGAATTCAACTTATCTCAGTCATGACTCAAACATCAGATTACACGTGGGAATGGCCTCATACCAAAAAGTGGCCGAAATTCAGTGGGGAGCGGGTTGACATCATTAAAAAGATGTTTCTTGCGGGTGAGGCCTTAAACGTCAACAATTTCATCAAGTTTTACGCTGACCAATGCTATTACCAATTCGGAAATTTTCCTCCCGCACACACACCTCAAGAGATTGCCGATTCCTCTCAAGGTTTTATTGATGCCTGCGAAGGGCTACATCATCGCATTCTCAATATCTGGGAACCCGATGTCGACACCATGATTTGCGAGATGGAGGTTACTTATATTAGCCACGGTGGCAAGGTTGTGACACTTCCCTGCTGTGACATTATCAAGTTTGAAGATGATAAGGTGAAGGAACTGAAAATTTTCATGGATATAAATCCACTATTTACACCCTGATTTGTATGCGGTCTAGGGGGTTGAACCTGAATTCAGCTCAGCTTGTTGCCTTAGTTCATCATTAAACTCAGCCATTCCTTTCAACCATGAGCAACGTCACCACGGTCCACCATCTCCTTAAAATGTTCGAATCTTTCGACGTCCCGGGCTTCCTGGGTTATCTTACTGATGATGCTGTGTATCGCTTCGGCAACTATCCGGCAGCCACTGGTAAGGAGGCTATTGCGGCCACCATCAAGGCCAGCCACATGGACCAGATCACAGGAATCGCCTTCGAGATCAAATCTACACATGAGCAAGGTGATGCTGTAGTCGTCGAATTGGCTGTTAATTACAACATGGTTGGCGGCAAGGTCATCACACTTCCATGTCTTGACATCTTCCGATTTGATGGAGATAAGGTCAAGGCTATGCTCGTCTTCATGGATGCGTCGCCATTGTTTGCTGGCTGATCACGTTGCGTTTAAATTACCCAACAACTCAAAACCCTCACTTCATCATGACAACTCCAGATCTCATTGATTCCGTCAAGGCCGCCTATGCGGCAGTGGAGAGCAACGACGTCGAAACATATGTAACATACTTCACCGAAGATGCGGTCTATAAGGTCGGCAATTTCGACCCTGTGGTCGGGCACGATGGCATTCGGGCATTGGCAGCCCCCTTGGTTGATATGTTTACATCTGTTACCCATGATATTAAGAATTTTTGGCTAATTGATGATGTTGTTATTTGCGAAATGGACATCACATACAGCCGCAAGGATGGCAAAGTGGCCGTAATCCCTTGTGTAGATATCATTCGGTTTAGTGGGGATAAAGTTAAGGAGCTTTTGGCCTATCTCGATCCCACACCGGCATTTAGTTAGCGCACACCAATGCAACCCAATTATAGCTCATTTGTTTAAACGGGTTGAACCGCAATCATTGCCGTCCGACGGCCTGTCTCCCCCCCCCCACAAAAAAAACAATTAATCAGGAGCCGTCCGTATGTCTGCAGAAAATGAACAGCTTGTTCGTACCTTCCTTGCCGGTACGAATACATTAGATGAGTACCTTGCATTTTTTGCAGACAATTGCGTTTACAGAGTTGCAAACCAGTCGAATGTGATTGGCAAGGAAGCTTTAGCACAAGTTGCAGGACGCTTTCGTGGTAGTGTTCAGAAAGTAGAGCATCGTATACGTCAACTCTGGGTCATGTCTGACCGGGTCACCTGTGAGTTAGAAGCGATATACACACGCAAAGATGGGAAAACAGTGTCACTCCCTTGCCTTGACATATTCACGATTGAATCAGGCAAAATCCGGGGCCTGCAGATTTTCGCTGATCTATCTCCTGTCTTCAAGCCATAGCCCGTTCTCGCCATGATCCGGGTCATCCAACAAGTTTGTCCGGATTGAACTCAGCCTTTTCCCTGCCTGAACCACCTACTTCATTGTTGGCGATCCATGTACAAAACTTTTTTGCGGAAAGCCTTGCCAGCGTTAATGCTGATTGGATTACTTCTATTGACACCCACAGTGGCATGGAGTCAGCAACCAGGCTTACGGCTGATTAAAGGTGATGAAAAGAAGGTTGGCAAAGGCCTTGTGTGGACATGGGTTAAGGTGCAGGATCGATCCGGGATACCCGAGAGCATTGGAATCACCATGACCCCCGGTTCACTTCAGGGTCTTCCCGCGGACCACGGTGTGGCACAGGCTGATTCGCTCAAACTGAAATTGATCGATGGAAGCCCTCATCACAATTTCGAATATGAGCTGTTGTTCCCTCCAGAAGCCGATCGAACGGCCTACAGCCACATGGGTTTCAACTGGAATCCAGAAGGTCATGGTCCACTGCCTGGAGTCTTTTTCAGGCCTCACTTCGATGTGCACTTCTATATGGCCACCCCAGCCTATCGACATAGCATCACCAATGAAAATCTGAAGGATGTGCACATTCAGAACATTGAACCTCCCCGCGATTTTCTACCCTCCACCTATGAACGCGCACCTAATACCTCGGAGCCCCGCATGGGTACTCACTACGCTGACATGAGCTCGGAACAGCTAAAGCCTGGCAAATTCAACAATATTTTCCTGTTTGGCGGACACAATGGTAACATTCTCTTCTGGGAACCAATGCTGACCCGAGATTATCTGCTCAGCAAGCCAAACTTTACGGCGAAAATTCCCCAACCCAAAGCTTATCCAGTAAGCGGCTATTATCCCCTTTCTTACAGCGTCAAATACGATAAAGGTAGCGGCAATATTAATGTTTCTCTTGACGAGCTAACGCTACGAGCTTCCTCATATCCAGGAAATGTCTATGGTGTCGATTCATGTATCGATTCGCGACTTGCCAAAATCATCTTTGATTACCGTCAGGCAAAACCTGATTCAGTGGAGATACCAAAGAGTTGTGCTGCCCTCGTGCCACTAATTCAGAAACAATTAGAGAGCAAGTAAGTCTGAATTAGCTTCTGACCCAACTATCGAGGATTCAAAGCGACGGCGCTTGGCCTCAGGCTTACTTCTAATTAGAATCCAAAACACTTAAAAAATTCCGTGACAAACCATTCTCTTCCCAATGCCCAGGATGTGACCTTCTACGTGGCCCTCTGGAAGCGTCCAGGGATCACCCGAATTCAATTCGATGATTACTGGCGCGACGTGCATGGGCCCGTCTGTGCACGCCTACCAGGCCAGCATGAATACTGGCAATATCATCTCGCAGATCTCGAAGGTGGCTTTTTCCCTGCCATTGATGGGGTTGAGATGGTCGCTCAAGGTCCTGATCAATTTCATGGAATTGCAGAGCTGACGTTTCTCAATGCTGATCAGAGGCAAGTCTGGTTTGGGGCCTCAGCGATACTCATGGACGATGAACACAATATCTTCAGCAAGGCTATCGGATACACCACATCGCCAGGCAATTCCCGAACTTTGGTCGATCGCTATCCATCAAATACGCCTAATGGCCAGTTCCCTGGCATTAGGTATCACGTAATGCTGCAGAAGCGAGCTGACGTCAATAGAGAGGAATTTCGAGACCATCTTGCAACGTCAGTTTTTCAAAAGCTGGCCAAGTTGAACACGATCTCCAGACTCCGTTATCATCTATTTGATGACCTCGATCTGTCCAGGCCTGATGCACAAGGGGTTGTTCACAATGAACCACTGGAATCCCAATACCATGCTGCTTTTGAAATTGCATTCCCGACACCGATGGATCGGGAAATAGCCTTGGCATCATCGGACTATTCAGAAGCTATGGGTCAAATTGGCAACTATGTATCCATGTTAAAACCGTTCCCAGAAGCATCTGCCTATACGTTTGTTTATGATGATGCAATGACGATAGCCGGAATGCGTGGCTCCAGTACCGCACAATTGATCGAACAGCTCGGGGCAACCAATCAGCTGCGCGATGATATCCGTGGCCTAATGCTCAAGGGAATCTGATACATCCAATACCATTAAGGCCATTCTTAAAGGATTGGTCTCATGATAGTCTATCTAGGTAAATCAAGTACTGCCCGACCAAGGCAGGTTCTCGTCGCCACCCAATCCCCTCACACCCTGGATTTTCATGACTGCTCCTTCAATTAATCTCACTGGAGACGCAAAAAATAATCGGCTTTTTGCCAGCAACAACAAACTTGACCAGATCTACTACCGTTATCTTTTCGGTGCTGAAGGTGCTGATATACTCTACGGCGGTTATGGCATCGTCGCGCTGACGGGTGGCCTAGGCAATGATCGGTTCATCATTGGGGCTACTCCAGGTGGCACTGGCACAACTGATTACACCGCGATCAGAGATTACAACCAAGCGGATGGCGATCGAATCGTTCTCAGTGGCGGCTTGACCGCAGCCGACGTGACAGTACGCGCTGTTACCTTGGCCGATCTGGTTCGTTTCAACAACTCTAGCGACCCCAATCGTATTCCTGCTGCCGTTGGTGACACCGTCGTCATCGATAATTCAACAGGCCAGGCACTTTCTGTTGTTAAAAACACAACATTCACTGATATCCAGTTTGTAGGCATCGAAACGCTTAGCCTGACCGCTGAAGAAGAATCACTCCTCGCGCCTCCGACTGGTGGTTTTATTCCAGTTCAAAACTTCGTTCCGCCTGCTCCAGCATTTGGACCTCGCATCGTTGAATACGCCGATTTATCCACGCGACCTGCTTATTATCTTTCATCAGGGCTGTACACAACCCTTGCAGGGGCTACTGATACCCTAAACAAGTTTGTCTCGTTTGAATTCAATGATCCTCCGGCTCCTTATGGCACTTATCTGAATGGAAGGGTTGGACCCCTTCAACACACCCACGCAAACGAGCTGGAGCTATTTTTTGTCGTTAGTGGAACCTACATTTTCACTGAGGGAATGCAGGATGGGAGCACTGGTGTGCTTGAGGATCATGTTCTTACTGCCGGCACGTTGGGTTATGGACCGCTGGGTCGTGTTCACGGGTTTCGTGCAGTCCCGGATGATGGTCCAGGCAGAATTTTCTCCCTAGCACTTCCAGCTGGTTTGGATGCTTTCTTCCAGAATTCTGGCACAGCGGTCACAAATCGCTTTGACCAGATTAAGCCCAATAGTCAGGCAGAAGCTTCAAACACTTCCTTCTGGGCTGGACAAAGAGGCGATAAAATCTTTCTAACCGAATGGGATCTGGGTCAGATATCTGCTCCCTCAGGTGCCTGGTCAGAGCTACGGCCTGACTACACAGGACCCGCCATCGATGGACGGCCCATCCCCACGTTCGCTCCGCCGTGGCCCGATATGGTCACGTCCTCGATCACTTCACCGGATCGCCCCACCTCTGTGGGTGATTTCGGTGAGAACCGCCTCGCTCTGGTTACCGAAAATGAGGCCAAGGCCGTGACCGGCACCGTGGCATGGAAGGGACCCTTCTCTCTCCCTTCGGAGCCCGGAGGAACATTTGAATATGACTACATCACATTGGCTGCGGGCCTCAATCAGAATTTTGCACTCACATCCATTGTGGAGGAGGCGCCCCATGATCCACGGGATCCAACCCCCAGCAGCTTCATCGTCCTCTATGCCCTCGCTGGTCCATTGTCGATTCGGTTGTACGACCAGTTCGACCCCATCACCAATGGTTTAAGAGATATCACCTTAAATATTGATCCTCTTACCTACATTCAGCTACCGACTGGTACCCGCTATGCGCTGGCCAACAACGGATCGGTACAAGCCCAAGCGCTCTCCATTCATCTGTTCAACACCACTCTCGGTAACTTCGTTGCCGCAACGGGTAGCAACCAGAGCTTGGTGAAGCTTTTCGATTCCACGGGTGCGCTCAAAAAACAGTTCACGGCATTCGAAGGATTCAATGGCAGTGTTTCTGTCGCCTATGGAGATCTCAACGGCGACGGAGTCAACGACATCGTCGCGGCCGCGGGTCGCGGCGGTGGTCCCCATGTCAAGGTGTTTGATGGCGTCAGTGGCACTGTGATCGCCAGTTTCTTTGCCTATACGTCGAGCTTCTCAGGCGGGGTCAACGTGGCCGTGGGCGATCTCAATGGCGATGGCAAGCTCGAACTGATCACTGGCGCCGGTTCCGGCGGAGGCCCCCACGTGAAGGCCTTCGCGTTGAAATTCACTGGCGCCCAGGCCACGCCTCAGGAAATCGCCAGCTTCTTTGCCTACGACGCCTCGTTCCGCGGTGGCGTCAGTGTGGCCGCCGGCGATGTGGATGGTGATGGCGCCTCTGACATCATCACCGGTGCCGGCGCTGGCGGCGGGCCTCACGTGAAGGCCTTCGGCTTCGGAGCCCCTGCGCCAGAACTGGGAACGATCCGTGAGTTGGCGAGCTTCTATGCCTACGACTCCAACTTCCGGGGTGGCGTGAACGTGGCAAGCGGCAATATCGATGGCATTGGCACCGATGAGATCATCACAGGCGCCGGTGCCGGGGGAGGCCCTCACGTGAAGGCCTTCAGCCGAGCCAGCGATGGAGCGATCAACACCGCAAGCAGCTTTTTTGCCTACGACTCCAGCTTCCGGGGTGGGGTGGAGGTGGGCACGATGTTGGCCACCTCCACCTCCATGGTCAGCACCGTGCTCACGGGTGCAGGATCTGGCGGGGGGCCGCATGTGCGTGGCTTCGATCTCTCCAATCCGATGGGACAACCGCTCGAGGTGCTCAGCCTCTATGCCGAGTCCCCAGGCTTTGCGGGTGGAGTGAACGTGAGCTGAGCGCTCCGCTGAGCTGAGCTGAGCGATTATGCCCACCGTCCTAGGCGGTGGGCATAACTCCATTCAAGCACTTACAAGTCAGCTCTTTCGATGCAAGACTAACAAGGTAATGTCGTCTGACTGCTCAGCTCCATCAACAAAAAGATCGACGTCGCCAAGAATTCGTTCAGTGATCTTTTTGGCCTCAATGTCATGACAGTTTTGCAAAAGCATCTCAAGCCGGCTATTACTGTAAGTCTTTTGGCTATTATTCATAGCTTCTGTAACTCCATCTGAATATATCACAAAAGATTCACCAGGCTCAAGTTTGCAGGTCAGAGGCTGAAACGAGGCGTTGGCAAAGACTCCAAGTGGCTGCCCTCCAGAAGGTTGGTAGGATGCTTTCCCAGAATTATCGATTAACACAGCTTGATTATGACCTCCCTGGGCGTATTCAATGATTCCCGTTTTTCTATCGTAAAAACCAAGCAGTATAGTCACAAATAAAAAGGCTGGGTTCTCGGCAAAGAGCTGTTCATTGACTTGCCTGAGGATATCAACAGGACTTTCATGCTGACGGGCAGTTGCTCTGATGAGTGTCCTCGTAACCGCCATGAATAAACCTGCTGCAATGCCTTTACCTGAAACGTCACCCAGCAGAAAATATTGACGATCTTGGTCCATACCAAAGAAGTCGTATAAATCACCGCTTACTTCAAGGGCAGGTCGTAGGGCTGCAAAGAGATTGAGATCACCAGTTGAGTTGCAGGGAGGATAGTTCTTAGGCAGAAGTCCACTCTGCATTTCGCGGGCGAGATCAAGATCGCGTTGCATTTGAACCTGCGCCAAAGCCATTTGATGTGACTGAATTCGCACAAGAGAAGCAGAGACGAGATTTGAGAAATACTCGATAAGTGTTTCATCATGCTGGGTAAATGATGGACGATTAATTGGATTTAGAAATTCAATTGCACCAATACAAAGCTCCCCATCAAGCAGGGGGGCGGCGATCAAGGCACGTGTAGACCACCCCGACTCTTTGTCCGCTGCTTTGAAGAAACGAGAATCTTCACCGACATTATCGACTCTGACCGTCTTTTTTTGCATCATGGCCGTTCCGACAATGCCTTGTCCAGCAGGGATACGGTATTTTTTCAATTTGTCAGCAGCTCCACCTTGTGCTGAATGGATCTCCAGATCACCTGTGACTTCATCAGGCAGAAAAATGGAGCAGGCCTCGCATTGAATCCAAGGCATGCTCATTGCAAGGATACTTTGAAGCAGTCCGTCGAGATTAGGCTCTCGACTAATCGTACTACTAATTGACAACAACGCGAGGCAATCAGAAGTGGATACTTGTTGCCTTTCAGTTGTCATTGGAAATGCTTGGAGAAAACATCAAGTCAAAACAGCAAACACAGCTGCTGGTGTGGTGGTTGACACACAAGATGGGCGTCACAGACGGTTGCGATCTAGACGCCATTCGGTTCGCTTGCATCGACTGTTGCTGGAACTCGATCGATCAGGGTCTCTACAAATAGTCTACTACCAACAGCGGAAGCGCTCCGTTGAAGTGTGCGCAACTGAAGCGGACCTGGCCATCCGAAACGCATCCGACATAAAACACCGGCTGGGCTTAAGCTGTTCACTTCACCCCTCGGCTCTGCCGGCGGCTCTAGTCAACCTCTCCGCCGTCCATGTCCTCCAGCGCGACCTTCAGCACAGCACCACGAAGCAACGATCCGTACGCCCGTGAAGATCAGATCTTCCCCACCCTCACCGCGGAGGCGATCGAGCGGGCACGACCATTCGGATGCGAGGAAAGCCATCGCGCTGGCACGATGCTGTTTGAGCGTGGCGACCAGGAGGTTGATTTCTTCATCGTGTTGGATGGAACAATCGAGATCATGGAGAAGAAGCTGGATCACATCAATGTGATTCGCGTGCACGGCAAGAACCACTTTACAGGCGATATTGATCTATTTAATCGACGCAAAATCCTAGTGGGCGGCAGGCTCGGCGAGGATGGGCGTGTGCTCAGAATCACGCCATCATCCTTCCGTCGCCTGATCACCGCAGAACCTGATATCGGGGAAATCATCCTCCGGGCCTTCATCCTGCGCCGAACGGCCTTTATCTCCCACTCACAGGGGGGCGTGACCCTGATCGACACCGGCACCACGGCCGATGGGGTACGGCTTGAACGTTTCCTGCGCCGGAATGGCTATCCCATCACCGCCATCCGCGAGGTCTGCCAGGAATACAACAAAACGATGGAGCGCTATGGACTGCAGACCGAGCAGCTGCCGGTGGTGGTGATCCACCTCAACGACCAGGTGTTGTTTCAGCCCAGCAACCACGCCCTGGCCAAGGCCCTCGGCCTGGTTGAGGAAATCGACTGCTCACAGGTGGTGGATGTGGCGATCGTGGGCGGGGGACCGGCGGGTCTTTCGGCAGCCGTTTATGCAGCATCAGAAGGCCTGAGCACGTTGCTGCTGGAGGCAGAAGCCCCCGGCGGCCAAGCCAGTACCAGTTCCAAGATTGAAAACTACCTGGGCTTCCCGACCGGTATCAGCGGTGAGGGGCTAGCGGGCCGCGCCCAGATCCAGGCGATGAAGTTTGGCGCCACCATCTCCCTGCCGATGCGGGCTACCGGACTCGATTGCAGTGACTATCCCTATAGCCTCCAGTTTTGTGCTGAAACCGAGAATTCCCATACATTGCGGGCACGCGCCGTAGTTATTGCTAGTGGTGCAACCTATCGCACACTGGAGCTGCCGAATGGGGGTGATTTTGATAATTCGGGTATCTATTATGCCGCCACCACCCTGGAAGGTGACCTCTGCCGCAATCAAGAGGTGATCGTGGTGGGGGGTGGCAATTCAGCCGGCCAGGCAACGGTATTCCTCTCCTCCCGGGCCCGTCATGTGCACCTGTTGATCCGACGCGAAAGCCTGGTGGACACGATGTCTGATTACCTTATCGGCCGAATCCTATCCTCGGACCGCATCACCCTGCACCCCTACACCGAAATCGTGGAACTCGAAGGCGATCGCCACCTGGAGGCTGTCACCTGGCAACAGATTCAGACCGGGGGCAAAGAGCGGCGGCCGATCCGCCATGTGTTCCTCATGATCGGTGCCCAGCCCAATACCGACTGGCTGCATGGCAGTTTGCAAACGGACTCCAAGGGGTTCATCCGCACTGGACAGGCAGTGGATGGCCAGCAGGGTTGGCCCCTGGAGCGGCAGCCCATGATGCTGGAGACCAGCCAACCTGGAGTCTTTGCCGTGGGGGATGTGCAGGCCGGCAGCACCAAGCGGGTGGCTTCGGCCGTCGGACTCGGGGCGATCTCGGTGAGCCACATCCATGCCTTCCTGGCGGAGCAGGCCGAGGCTCAATCTCTAGAGCAGACCTGAGCTACTGCACCACACTTCCAGAGGCCAGAGGGTCTTCAGATTCGGATGCATCAGTTGCAGAGCCTGTCCAGGAGTGTTTGAGGCAGGGAGCCTGTCGTTGGCTGAAATCAGCGGGTTCCCATCACCACCTTCGTCCATAGAGTTGGAAGGCGGCCCAGTGAAAGGGGTGCATCCAGAAGCCATCGGGATGACGGCGGAGTTCCTGCTGGGTTTGCAGCAGCGCTTGTTCCGGCCGTAGCCCCTGATTCAGATGGCGATAAAAGACCTGCATCAGAATACTGGTTTACTTGTCACTCACTTTCCACAGGGACAGCAGGGAACTCTCCGCACCTGCGACGGCAATGCCGCGGCGCAACCCATAGACGCCGTCACCCAGTTCAATGCTGCCCTTGCCAGCATCACAGGCGGAAAGAGTGACCAACTGGGTGCCCTCTAGATCTAACTGAGAGATTTCGAGGGCGGTGAGCAGGCCGTCGTCAGCCCTGGGCCACGGCGAAGGCGAAATGGGAGCGCCAATTGAGGCGATTCCCCAGGCCCCCGTGCAGGAAGATGAAGGGGGGTGCAACACCAGGCTGGTGATTCACCGTGAGCTCAAGCCCCTTGCGAAGTTGGATCGTGATCCCTTCGTCCATGGCGTGGCCCTGGCCCGGGTGACTCCATTCTCCTGCCACCTGCTTCCAGGTCCGCTCGCTGCGATCGGAATGGGCGCGGACTGGATGCGGGTCATACATTTCCTGCCACCCCGCCGCCCTCCGTGGCTGATCCAAGCGTCTTCGCCCTGCTGCCCTACTGGCATTCACTGGTGCTGGGCCTGGTGGTGGGCCTCACCGAATTCCTGCCGATTAGCAGTTCCGCCCACCTGGCAGTGGTGCCAGTGCTGCTCGGCTGGGACGATCCGGGCCTGGCCCTGAGCGCCGTGATCGAACTCGGCAGCAGCGGGGCCGTGATTGCCTAGTTCCGCCGCGACCTGGTCCGCATCGCCCGGGCTGTGCGGACGCCCTGGAAGCGGGGCGAGTGGTCCTCTGCCGACGCCAGGCTGGGGCTGGCCATAGCCGCCGGCACCCTGCCGCTGCTCCTGGTGATGGGAGGCCAGCACCTCGACCAGCTGATTGGCCGCTGGCCGAACCACCATGAAGGGAGCTTTCTGAAAACAACCGATCGGATTCACCTCCGCGTGCATCGCTGTAACTTCAATGTCCGCAATGCCGTTACATTCCACGCCCCCATGAGAGTTCTTCCGCTCAGCGCAGCTGCCCTCACCGCGGGCCTCCTCGCACTTCTGCCGCAGCAGGCCCGGGCGCTGGAGCTCCTTTACATCAATGGCTCGATTCTCACCATGGCCGGAAAGCGTCCCAGCTATGTGGAGGCCTTGGGCGTGGACAACGGCAGGATTGTGTACGCCGGGCCCCGGGATCGGGGCCTGGCGCTGAGGACGGCGACCACACGAATCATCGATCTCCAGGGCAAGGCCCTGCTGCCCGGATTCATCGATGGCCACAGCCACTACATCAACTCCCTGCTGGTGGCCAATCAGTGCAAGCTCTATGCCCCTCCCGCTGGCCCCGGGAAGGATGTGCCGAGTATCCTCGCCGCCTTGAAGACTTGCGCCTCCGAGCGAGGACTGAAGCAGGGCGAGCTACTGATCGGCTACGGCTACGACGACACGGTGATGCCCGGTGGCCGTCTGCTCAACCGAGGCGACCTCGACGAGGCTTTCCCAGGGAACCCGGTGCGTATCGATCACGTGTCGATGCACGGCGCGGTGCTCAACAGCCTCGCCTTGAACAAGTACGGCATTAGCGCCGCCACCCCTACCCCGGCGGGAGGCGTGATCGTGCGCAAGCCCGGCAGCCAGGAGCCCTGGGGCCTGATCATGGAAACGGCCTACCTGCCGGTGGTCGAGCAGAGCGAAGCGCTCACGGCCCAGCAGGAGGTGGACTGGAGCCGTTCGGGCCAGATGCTGTATGCCCAGACCGGCATCACCACCGCCCAGGACGGGGCCACCCACCTCGCCCAGATCGAGACGATCAAGCGGGCCTCCGATGCCGGCGCCAACCTGATCGATGTGGTGGCCTATCCCTTCATCACCGACCTCGACAAGGTGCTGGCCGTGATTCCGGTAAGCCAGTGGGGCCGTTACAGCAAACGCTTCAAGATCGGTGGGGTGAAGATGACCATCGACGGATCCCCCCAGGGCCGCACCGCCTTCTTCTCCACCCCTTACCTCACCGGCGGGCCGTCGGGCGAGAAGAACTGGCGAGGAGAACCCACCTTTCCCCAGGACCTCGTCGACCAGGCGATGAGCAAGGTGTATGGCCTGGGCGTGCCCCTGCTGGCCCATACCAACGGCGATGCTGCGATCGACATGTTTCTGAGGGCCTACGAATCCACCCGTAAAGGCGACTTCACGCGGCCCTGGAATGTGACCACCATCCACACCCAGTTCCTACGCAAGGACCAGATCCCCAGCTTCGTGAAGTACGGGATCCGTCCATCCTTCTACACCCTGCACACCTATTACTTCGCCGATGCCCACATCGCCAACCGCGGCCGCCAGCAGGCCAGCTTCATCAGTCCGATGCGCGATGCGATCGCTGCCGGTCTGCGCCCCACGAACCACACCGATTTCGTGGTGGCGCCGCTCGATCAGCTGTTCATGCTCTGGTCAGCGGTGAACCGCGTTTCCCGCTCGGGCGAGACGATCGGGCCGGATCAGCGCGTCAGTCCCTATGAGGGGCTGAAGGCGATGACCGCCTGGGCGGCCGAGCAGTATGGCGAGCAGGCGAGCAAAGGCACGCTCGAGGTGGGCAAGTTGGCCGATCTTGTGATCCTTGAGCGCAATCCGCTCCAGGTGGCGCCGATGGCGATCAAGGACATCAAGGTGGTGGAGACGATCAAGGAAGGGGTCACGATCTATCCCCTGCCCCCCGGTGCTCTCCAACCCATCGCCGCAGCTTCCTCCACGAAGACCTACCGGTTGACCGCTCATTCCTGCGATATGGACGATGTGAACCAGGCCGCCGGCAGAGAGTGGACCCTCGTATCCCTCCTGGGCCAGCCCGTCACCACCGCCAGCGCCCCCACCCTTCGGGCCGCCGCTGGCCGGCTCACGATCTTCGGTGGCGTCAATCGCCTCAACGGCTCGGTCGCGCTGGTGGGCGACCAGGTGGTGATCGGCGACCTGGCGAGCACGAAGATGACCGGGCCGCCCGATCGGATGGCTCTGGAGGAGCGCTTCGCCGGCACGCTGCGCACGGTGAATCGCTTCCACGTTCGCGGCTCCCGGCTGGAGCTCCTCCGTGACGAGACCGTTGTGGCCACCTTCCGCGCCCGCAACTGACGTTCATCAACCGCTCCACCTCAGCTTTTCCTGCTGACAGTGCTCCCTCATACAGGCCGATGAGAAGGAGAACTGCGCTCGCAGGGTCGCCACGGCGTCCGGTCGAGCAGTTCGCGCCAGAGCAGGTTTTTGTTTGGGTCCCAGGCTTGCGGCAAAGCCCGCTGGAATTCCGATGCCGACATCCTGGTGGTGATCCCGTTCGAGGAACGGTCGCCTCACTCCTCCTCGGCAGCTCCCAGGGGGATGAGCTGGATCTGCTTGCGGCCCAGCTTGATCTCGAACTCATCGCCGGGTTTCAGGCCCAGCTGGGCGGTGTAGGCCTTGCCGACCATCAGGTTGCCGTTGAATTGGATCTTGGTGGCGAAGCTCAGGCTGCGGCCAGGCTTGCCCTTGCCGCCACTGCTGCCGGCACCAAAGTTCATGCCCTTGGCTTCCAGCAAGGCTTCATAGAAGGCGGTGAAGTTCAGGCGCTCGGTGCCGTCCTTCTTGGTGCTGACATAGCCGGCGGAGCGAACCAGATCGGATTTCGAGACATCGCCAAGTTCCTTGACCTTGGCGAGCAATTCAGTTCCGGTGAGCATGACGGATGGCCTGGGATGATGGACTAACTCTAATTGCCAATGGTGCTGTTGTGGCATCCACCGGCGCCAGCCATTCCGCCAGTTTGGTGTAGCGCCTGCGGCCCAGGCGGTTCTTCACGGCCATCGCCAAGGCCTTCTTCTGACCCACCAGCACCACCAGTTGTTTGCCGCGGGTGAGACCGGTGTAGACGAGATTGCGCTGCAGCATCGCATAGTGCTGGGTGAGCAGGGGAATCACCACGGCGGGATATTCGCTGCCCTGGCTCTTGTGGATCGTGCAGGCATAGGCGGGCACCAAGTGATCGAGTTCCCCCCAGCCGTAGACCACGACCCGGCTCCCGTGCACCCCGGCCTCGGTGGTGGGGAACAGCACGCCCAGCTCACTGTTGTCGGCGTCGAGGGCGTCGATCGTGCCGACATCGCCATTGAACACCTCCTTCTCGTAGTCGTTGGCGATCTGCATCACCTTGTCACCCGGCGCAAAGCGCCAGCCGAAGCGCTCCACCTGCTCGGCTGGATCGGGATTGAGCAGCTTCTGCAGCTCGATGTTGAGCGAGCGGGAACCGCAGCCACCGCGGGCCATGGGGCAAAGCACCTGCACCTGGCCGATCGGATCAAAGCCAAAGCGCGCCGGGATGCGCTCACCCACCACCTTGAGGATCAGGGCCACCGCCTGCTCGGGCGTCTCGGCCGGCAGGAAATAGAAATCGCTGCTGCCTCCATCGCTTGGGGGTCGTAGATCGGGAATGGTGCCGGCGTTGATGGCGTGGGCGGTGGTGATGATCCGGCTGGAGGCCGCCTGGCGGAACACCTCCGTCAGCCTCGCGACCGGGACGGCCCCGCTGGCGATGACGTCCGAAAGGACCTGGCCCGGGCCCACCGAGGGCAGCTGGTCCACATCCCCCACCAGTAGCAGGGCGGCCTCGGGGGGGATGGCGGCCAGCAACGAGGCCATCAGCGGCACATCCACCATCGAGGTCTCATCCACCACCAGCAGGTCACACTCCAGCGGTAGCTCGGCGCCGCGGCGGAAGGCATGGGCCGCCGGGTCGAACTCCAGCAGCCGGTGGATCGTTTTCGCCTCCAGGCCGGTGGCCTCGGCCATCCGTTTGGCGGCCCGGCCGGTGGGGGCGCAGAGCTGGATGCGGAGCTTCTTGGCCGCCAGGATCCGCAGGATCGCATGGATCAAGGTGGTCTTGCCCACCCCCGGCCCGCCGGTAATCACCAGCACCTTGCTGGCCAGCGCCTGCTCCACCGCTGCCTTCTGACTGGCGGCCAGCTCCAGGCCTAGGCGCTGCTCCACCCAGGCGATCGCCCGCTCCGCGTTGATCGTTCCCCATGGGGATTCCCCCTGCGCCAGCTCCTGCAGTGGTTCTGCAATGCGCCGCTCATCACGGTGCAGATGGGCCAAGAAGATCGCGGCCTCGCCCGCCAAGGTGTCCGCCACCACCGAACCCTCGCTCAGTTCCAGGTCCAAAGCTGTCTGGATCACGGCGGGCTCGAGGAGAACCCGGTTGGCTGGAGCGTCGCGATCGGGAGGTGGTTTTGCTGCCGCGTCGCCTTGCTCTTCTGCTTGGTCAGAACCCTTCGTTGGCTTCGATTCGGCCGGTAGTGACGGAGCAGGGCGTTCCACCGCCAGCAGCACACCCGCCAGCTTGAGTAGCTCGGCGCTCGGCAGGCCGCAGTGCCCCTCGCCGCTGGCCTCCAGCAGGGCGTAGTTGACGCCAGCCCGCAGGCGGATCATCGCCGTGGCTTCGATGCCGAGTCGGGCGGCGATCGCATCGGCGGTGCGGAAGCCGATGCCGCGGATGTCGCGTGCCAGGCGGTACGGGTTCTCCGCCATCACCTGCACGGCGTCGTTGCCGTACGTCTTGAAGATCCGCACGGCTCGAGCCGTGCCGACGCCATGGCTGTGCAGGAACACCATGATTTCGCGCACCACCTTCTGATCGGCCCAGGCCTGGGCGATGCGGCCGGCCCGCACTTTGCCGATGCCCGGCACTTCCCGCAGCCGCTCGGGGGCCTGCTCAATCACCTCGAACACCTCCGCCCCGAAGGCACCCACCAGCTTGCTGGCGTAGATCGGGCCGATGCCACGGATCATCCCCGAGCCCAGGTATTTCTCGATGCCCTCTGCCGTGGTGGGCGCTGAAACCTTCAGAAAGCTGGCCTTGAACTGCTGGCCGTGCTCCCGGCTGTTCACCCAGGTGCCACTCACCGTGACCCATTCACCGGCACTGATCTCGGCCGCATGGCCCACCACCGTCACCAGGTCCCGATGCCCGCGGGCCTTGATCCGCAACACACAGAAGCCGCTCTCAGCGCTGTGGAAAGTGACCCGCTCGATCGAGCCAGCCAGCACTTCGGTGGGTTGCTCAGATGTCTGGGCCTGATCGGGGAGCGACGGGCGTGCCAGAACGGAAATGGCCTGTGGGTTCAGCTTGGCAGAGCTCCCCAGCTAAGCCGCAGCGGAGAGGCGTTCAGCTGATCGCGGGACAGGGTTCGAGATCCAGACTGTTTCCCCAGATCGCGGCGACATGCCGATCGACCCGCGCCAGCCTGACTAGCACTTGGCGGAGATCAAAAGCCGAGAGTTCGCCGTCAGTTCTCCATTTCAGGCAAGTGAGGCCCAGACAGCCGCTTGTGCTGATCGATCCGTTGGTCTTCATGGCGAACCTCCTGGTTGCATGTGCATCAAGTCTTCTCGGTTCTGGGCACCACTCCTGCTGCCAAACAGGGGTAATCAACCGCCGAAACGGGGTCAGAACAAGGCCACCAAGGCTCTTTCCCAGATATTCACCCGAAACCAGTGGGATGCTGTGCTGAAACTCCTGCCCTCCCGGGGTGAAATCGGCGGCCGCCTCGCCTTGGGATAGCCAGGCACCGGCGGCGACCTCGACGAAACAGCGTGAGCGAACAGCAGGCTTGAACACCTGTGGATCCGATGGCCATGACCCGTGAACCAATCCGCTTCACCGATGGCGCCGGCTACGACCGCTTCATGGGGGTCTGGAGCCGTCTTGCCGGCCAGGCCTTTCTCGACTGGATCGGCCCAAGCCAAGGCCAGCGTTGGCTGGATGTGGGCTGTGGCAATGGTGCCTTCACCCAACTGATCGCGGAGCAGTGCGAACCGCTCACGCTCGTGGGCATCGACCCTTCGGAGGCGCAACTCGCCTATGCCCGGCAGCAGCCACTGCTGCAGAGCGTGGACTTTGTGAACGCCGACGCCATGGCCCTGCCATTCCCCGATGACGCGTTCGATCTTGCAGTGATGCCGTTGGTGATCTTCTTCGTACCGGAACCGGCGCAAGGTGTGGCCGAAATGGCGCGTGTCGTTGCCCCGGGTGGAATCGTGGCCGCCTATGCCTGGGATCTGGAGGGTGGGGGCTTCCCTTATCAGAGCGTGAATGAAACCCTGGGCGCCATCGGCAGAGCCGTCCCGATGCCGCCCAGTGTCGAGGCCGCCCGCCTTGATGTGTTGCGGAATCTCTGGAGCACCGCAAGCCTGGGCGAGATCCACACCAGAGTGATCACGGTGGAACGCACTTACACCGACTTCGACGACCTCTGGACCACCGTTCTCGGGGGACCGAGTGCTGGTCAGACCCTGGCGGCAATGAGTAAGGAAGAGGTCTCCCGATTCCGTGAGGTGCTTCGCGACCGACTGCAACCTGCCGAAAGCGGCTCAATCACCCTGGCAGGTCGGGCCCATGCCATCCGGGGCACGGTGCCAGAAGGGCTGTTGTGTGCCGGAGCCCCAATCAGCCCAGGCCACCCAGCCGCATCAGGTTGTCGTCGCTGAACGCGGGGATCAGCCGTAGGTGATGAAGGGCCAGGCCAGGTGGCGGGCCTAGCTAGCGGGCCCTAGTGATCAGTATCGAGGCGGCTGAGCAACGGCCATGGAAGAGGCGTGGTCTCCACCGCCCCCTGCTCCACCCCCCAGCGACAGCAAGGATCAGGCCGGGCTGCGTTTCACGCTGGCGCACCGAGAGGTGCAACTCCCGCTGGCGCACCGAGAGGTGCAACTCCCGCTGGCGCACCGAGAGGTGCGACGCAGTTCGCGCCTCCGGTCGTCGTGCCTCCCTCTCCTGGCATGGGGTTCGCGGAAGGAACTGATCCCTGCTGGGCTTTTTGTCCATAGACCCGGACGCTCTCGGGGGGCGCATGGGAGGTGCACTACCGCCACCCTCCGACGGAGGGGTGAGCCAGGACCCGCAGCGCCTTTCAGCTGGCTCTGGCGGCCTGAAGCCTCCAGCGGCCTTCGGCCGTGTCGCGGCGCACGTTGGCTTGGCTGCCCAGGGCACCCGGAAGGGCCTACCTGCCGACCAGCGTTGTCATCGGTCCGTTACCGACCGATGGAAGCTGTCAGCAACCCCTCCCCCCCCCTCGCCCAGCACACGCCCCTGCCCGTGGTCCTGAGCCTTGAGCCCCCGGCCGTTGCGGCCGCCGATCTTCCCTTGCTCTCGATTCCCTGCACCTTGCCCATCGGCGAGCCCCACGCCCCGCTCTCCTGGCTGGAGCTGCTGGGCGAACGCTAAGTCCCACGGGCTAACCGGTCACAAAGCGAGGGACTGCCTCCACCTCACGACAGAGCAGCGCTGCGGGGTCACTTCTGGATCCTGCCGGCCGCGGCCCCTACCGAAGCCAAGCCCGTGATTCTGCGGCGACGCGGCGGGATCTGCCGCACCTGCCGCTGGCAAGGCAGCATCTGGGGCTCCACTGGTCCCTGGCGGGAGAGGCCGACCTGCGCCCCCTGGCGCCTCCGCACCCAGTTCTGAGCCCTCGATCCGGGTCTGGGGGAGCACCAGCTGGCGACCATCGCCTGGTGGCTCAGCCAGTCCTACTGGGGGTGGAGCAACGGGGAACGGTGGTGCTTCTGATGGTCTACGGCGGGGGTTGGGAGTGCTTGGTCTGGCGGCTGCCGTGGCCCTGGCCTCGCAGTGGGGCAGCACGGCGGCAATCAATGTTGCCCCAAAAGGCTGATTCGGGCTGAAGATCCTGGGCACCTGCCCTTGACCCGCTGCATCGCCTGGCTGGCCCGACGCGCTGCTCACCTTGCACATGGCTACCACCCGCGTCTCCAGCGGGTCCGCCAGAACGCTTGAGTGAACAAACCTTCAGGGCTCCTCATCATCAGAGGACGACCAGAATGGTGGGTAGCCGGCCCTTCAGGCTCTGCCACTTGAGGGCCTCGACATAGGCGGTCGGCTTGTAATGCAGCCCATTCGCCATGAGGCTCCAGCAGCTCTCCTACTGACTGTGGCGCTGCCCTCGGATGAACGGCCCCACCGCTCGCTGGGCCAAGTTGATGGCCACCACCACCTCGGTGCCTGAAACGAATCGCCTGTGGACGCAGGTGGCAGCCTGCTCAGGACACTGCTCCATCAGGCACTCCCAGGACCGCATGCGACAGCACCCGCAGCAGGGGCCACTGCTCTCCAACTCCGGCGGTGGCACTGAAGGGGGTGATGGGGGCTGCACCCCCGCAAGGCCCTCAACAGGGATGCTCCGGCCTCGTGGGTTGTGAACACGTCCTCACGGCAGCCGGCTAACAAGCGCTCAGAGACTGGCCAGACCCTTCTCCTGCAGCTCCGCCAGCTGCGCATAGAGCCCCCCGGCCGCACGCAGCTCCCGATGGTTGCCCTGCTCCACCAGCCGCCCCCGGCGCAGCACCAAGATTCGATCTGAGGCCTCCACGGTGGCGAGGCGGTGGGCGATCACGATGGCGGTGCGCCCCTGCAGCAGGGATTCCAGATCGCGCTGCAGGGTGGCCTCGGTGGAGGGATCGAGGAAGGCGGTGGCCTCATCCATCACCAGCACCGAGGGGTCGCGGATCGCCACCCGCGCCACCGCCAGCAGCTGGCGCTCGCCTGAGGAGAGGTTGCCACCCCGCTCACGCAGCTCGGTGGCCAGCCCGGCATCCAGGCGGCCCAGGAGGGGTTGAAGACCAAGGTCGGCGCAGAGGCCTTCCAGCTGGGCATCGCTTAGGTCGGCATCAAGGCGCAGATTGTCGGCCACGTTGCCGCTGAACAGGAAGGTGTCCTGCAGCACCACGCCGAGGCGGCGGCGCAGCAGGGCCAACGGCAGTTCGCGGATGTCCACCCCATCAAGCAGGATGCGGCCCTGCTGGGGTTCGTAGAGTCGGCAGAGCAACCGGATGATGGTGGTCTTGCCCGAGCCGGTGGGACCCACGATCGCCACGTGCTCGCCGGGGGCGATCCGGAAGCTGAGGTTCTCGAGGATCGGGTCATCGCTGCGGTAGGCGAAGCTCACGTTCTCAAACACCACCTCGCCGGGTCCGCCTGGGCTGGGGCTTGCCACGGCCCGGCGGGCCGCCTCGCTGCGTTGGCGTTCGGGCAGGTCGGCGATCTCGATCGGCTGCTCCAGCAGCTCACCGATCCGTTCGACGGCCGTCAGGCCACCCTGGATCTGGGTGAAGCGCTCGGCCAGCTGCCGCAGCGGATCGAAGAGCCGCTGCGAAAAGAGGATGAAGGTGGTGAGGGTGCCCAGTCCCATGGCACCGGCGGTCACCATCGTGCCGCCTAGGGCCAGCACCAGGGCCACCGCTGCGAGAGCCACCCACTCGATGAAGGCGGAGATGGAGCTGTCGTAGAGGATCGTGCCGGTCACGGCGTCGCGGTACTGGGCGGTGGTGCGGGCGAAGCGGGCGCTGTTCACCGCCTCGCGCCGGAACATCTGCACCACCTCCAAACCCTGGAGGTTCTCCTGAAGATCGGCATTGAGCTGGCCCAGCTCCTCCCGCACCCGGTAGTTGGCGCGGCGATAACGGCTCTGCAGCCAGAGAATGCCACCCGCCACAGGAATCTGGATCATCAGGAGCAGCAGGCCGAGCCGCCACTCGATCAGCACCATCGTGATCGCGATCACCAGCAGGCTCACCAGGTCAGCCAGCACGCCCACCGCCCCGCTGCCGAACACCTCCGCCAGGGCATCCACATCGCTGGTGAGACGGGTGAGCAGCTTGCCCACCGGCGTGCGGTCGTGAAAGCGCAGTGACAGACCAAGGGCATGGCGGAACAGGTCGGCCCGGATCCGGGCAGTGAGCCGTTGACCCACCACCTGCACGTTGAAGCTCTGGGTGCCCTGCAGGGCGAGGCGCAACAGCACCGCCACCAGCAGCAGCCCCACCAGGAGTCGCAGCGCCACCGGCACCGGTAGGGAGGCCAGCCAGGGAAGACGGGTCTCGTGGCGCAGCACGCTGATCGCCTGGCCCACCAGCAGGGGCTGCACCGCTCCGGCCAGGGCCAGTGGAATCAGCAGCAGCAGGGAGAGCAGCAGGCGACGGCGATCGCGACCCAGATAGGGCAGCAGCCGCTTGAGCCGCTGGATGTCGAGGGAGGCCATTAGGCGGGAACCGCCGCGCGGGAGACGGCGCGGATGCGCTCGACGATCGCCTGGAGGCGGCCGTCATCAAGGCGCAGGGCGAGGGGATGGCCCACCAGCCGGGCGGTGCTGTGGAACAGATCCTCGATGGCGATCAGTCCGTTCTCCTGCAGGGTGCGGCCGGTGGCCACCAGGTCCACGATCGCTTCGCTCATGCCGGTGATCGGGCCCAGTTCCACCGAACCGGCCAGGTGGATCACCTCCACCGGCAGGTCGAGGGCCTCGAAGTAGGCCTCGGCACAGCGGGTGAACTTGCTGGCGATCCGGCAGTGGGCCGGCAGATCGGCGGCGCGGCGATAGGGGCTGCTGGCTTTCACCGCCACGCTCATCCGGCAGCCGCCGAAGCCCATGTCCACCAGCTGGGCCACCGGCAGCTGGTGCTCCGACAGCACATCGAAGCCCACCACGCCCAGCTGGGCCTGGCCGTAGGCCACATAAACGGGCACATCGGCGTTGCGCACCAGCAGGGCGCGGGCGCTGCCGCAGACGCTGGGCACCATCAGCTGGCGGTTGGCCGGATCGAGGATCGGGCTGAAATCAAGACCGGCTGCGGCGAAACGCCGCACCGAATCCTTCAAAAGGGCCCCCTTGGCCAGGGCCACCGTGAGGGGAGCGGGGAAGGGAGGGGATGCCGCGGCAGGGTGCATGGGCTGCTCGGCAGCGGGGATCATGGAACGAAGCCGAAGTTTGGACTTTAACGATGCCCCCCTCCCTTCCGTTCGTCGCAGCCTTCGCCGCCGCAGGGTCGCTCGCCGCGGGCGGCGGTGGGGCGTTGGTGAGCCTGATCCCGGTGCTGCGCGACAACTATGTGTTCGTGATGCATGGGCCGGAATCCGGGCCGGCGATGGTGGTGGATCCGGCCGTGGCTGAGCCGGTGATCGCCTGGCTGGAGCAGCGAGGCCTGGAGCTTGTGGCAATCCTTCACACCCACCACCACAGCGATCACATCGGCGGCACAGCGGATCTGCTGCGCCGCTGGCCCCAGGCCGAGGTGATTGCCAACGGCGCCGATCGAGAGCGGATTCCGCTGCAGACCCACAGTGTCGCCGGTGGCGACAGGTTCACCCTGCTCGGCCGCATGGTGCAGGTGCTAGCGGTGCCGGGCCACACCCGTCACCACATCGCCTACTACCTGCCGCCCTGGCCCCAGGCGTGCGATGTCGGATCCGAAGGCCCGCAGGGCGATCCGCTGGATTGCGAGCCGCCATCGATTGAGCCGGAGCCTGCCGGCTCCCCTAACACCGGCGAGCTCTTCTGCGGTGACACCCTGTTCGCCGCGGGCTGCGGCCGTCTATTCGAGGGCACTCCCGAGCAGATGTACGCCTCGTTGCAGCAGTTCGCCGCCCTGCCGGAGGCCACCCGGGTGTGGTGCGCCCACGAGTACACCGCCACCAATCTGGCCTGGGCTCTTTCGGTGGCCCCCACCGATCCAGCCATCGGCGTCCGGCTGCAGGAGGTGCGGGTCGCCCGCGCCGCCGGCCGTCCCACCATTCCTTCTCAGATCGGCCTAGAGAGGCGCACCAATCTCTTCCTGCGAGCCTCCGATCCGGCGGCCCTGGCGGTGCTTCGGGCCAGCCGCAATGATTGGACCGGCTGAGCGGCCTCGACGTTGGTGAGCAAGCTTCCGCGCTCAGCGCTTCCGAAGCCGAGCGTTTAGGGGGCGACGGTTGACTCGTTACCCAGCCAGCGCAGCAGGCGGCGCAGGCCTCTGGGCATGGCCGGGCTGGCGTCCCGAACGGTGAGCGGAACGGGGCCATCGCCCTCCCCGTCGGCGGAGGGGGGGAGCGTGGCGGTTTCCTCCTGGCTCTGCAGGCATTTCAGGGCCTCCGCCAGGGGCAGGGGGTGGGAAAAGAAGTAGCCCTGTCCGTTCACAAAGCCGTGCTGGGCCAGCCAGTCCCGCTGGACTTCGTTGCCGACCCCTTCGACCGTGGCGGTCAGCCCCAGGTCGATCGCCAGACTGTTCATGATGCGTAGCAGCTGGTTGCTGGGGGAGAGCGCATCGTCGATCCGTTCCACAAAGGTGCGGTCGATCTTGAAGCTCTGGATCGGCAGTTGATCCAGTCGAGAGAGAGAGGAATAACCCGTGCCGAAATCATCAATGGCGATGGCCACCTTGTGCACCGCCAGGCGGGAGAGGAATTCCTCAAAGCCGGCTGAGGACTCCTGCAGCGCCTCCTCAAGAATCTCCACCTGAAGCCGCCAGCCTGCTGGGATCGGGTGGCGCTCGAGCCATTGCAGCAGGCGCCCCCGCAGGTCAGGGTCATCGAGCAGCTGGGCGGAAAGATTGACGCTCATCACCATCTCCTCCTCCTCGACCGTGGCCCCCGGGGCGCTGCGGACCGCCGCGAAGGATGGCAGAGCCGCGAACACCTGGCGGATCATCTCCAGATCCAGGTCACCGGTGAGGCCCATCTGCCGCGCCAGGGCCAGAAACTCATCGGGTGAGGCCACCCGGCCATCGACGCCGCGCCAGCGGGCCAGGGCTTCGAAGCCGAGGATGCGGCCCTGGCGCAGGTCCACGATCGGCTGGAAATAGGGCAGAAGCCCTCCCTCCAGCAGGGCCTCGCGGAAGTGGTTCTGGCGAATGAAGGTGTCGCGCAGTTCACGCCGAATCGATTCATCGATCAGGCGGTAGGCGCTGCCGGCTTCATCGCTTGCCAAACGCCGGGCCATCCCCGCTTCCGCGAGCACCGCCGCCGCACTGGTCTGGCTCCCATCCACCACCGTGGCCCCCACCGCCAGCGCAACCCTCACCGGTTGCGGCAGTCCCCTGACCGGGAACGGACGCTCGATCACCCCCAGCAACCGTCGGGCCAGCAGCCCGAGGGGCTTGGCCGCCTCGAGCTGGGGGATCAGCACCAGCAATTCCTCCTCGCTGTAGTGACAGACGCTGGCCTGGACTGGCAGCAGAGTCATGATTCGCCGGGCCAGGTCGTCCATCAGCTCGGCGGTTCCCGCCTCCCCCAGGCTGGCCCTCAGGCGGTCGAGATCAAGGCACTCCAGGCGCAACAGGGAGAAGCCCTGCGCCACTCCCAGGTGGAACATCGCCTCCAGGGCATGGAGGAACACACGCCGCTTCACCAGGATCGGTCCAGACCTGGGGGCCTGAGCAGAGGGCGTGCCAGCTTCTCCCCGCGCAAGACGCTGCAGCTCCAGGTCCAATCCGTGGCGCTGAAGCACCGTCACCACGTTGCGGCCGAGGCTCTCCATGGCGCGCAGGGAGGGTTCAGCCAGGCTGGAGGGTTCAAATCCCAGGGCGCAGAGGGCACCAAGCACCCGTCCATCCCTGCCGATCAGGGGCAAGCCGGCCAGGCTCCGCAGCCAGGGGCTGCCTACCACGCAAGGATGCAGCCGCAGATCCGGGTCCTTCAGGCAATCGGCCACCAGCCAGGGGCCGGGGTGGAGCAGGGTCTGGAGGGCTAGGGCGGTCAGGACGGAGGCCCCATCCCCTGGCTGCTCCAGGCCGGCGCTGCCGCTCCACCAGCCCCGTTCCGGGTCGGCCAGGGCCACCACGGCCGCCGGGCAGCCTGTGGTGGATCGCAACCGCTGGGCCAGGGCTGCCATGGCGTCATCGTCCGGGAAAGGACCGGGCGCGTCTGGTATTGCTGGGGACTCGGGGCTGCTCATGCACGCCTCGGACTCTGCGCAGGGCGTGGCCGCATGGGCCAGCCAAGGGGAAACAGCAGGGGTTCGGCGCCAGGCATCAGTGCCAGGCGGCACCGCTGTCCCCGCTCCAGGGCAGGACTGAGGCGCTGGCGCACCCGCAGCCGCCGGTCGCCCAGCTTCACCTGATAAAGCCAGTCGCGGCCGAGGAATTCACGGCTGAGCACGCTTACCTCGATGGCTTCGTCTTCCTCAATGAACGGGTGCTCGTCGACGGGGGTGCCCTCTTCGATGACCGTGCCCACTGCCACGACTGGGTCCACCGCCATGGCTTGGCCCAATGCCACGGATTGGCCCTCCCCCACGAGCGTGGGCTCCTTGCGAGCGTCCGTCGGGCCCGATGGCTCCTGCTCCTGCCAAGGCCGAAGCCAGAGATCGCCCGGCTGCAGGCAGATCTGCGCGGACTCCCCCTCTGCGTCCAACGGGAGACCACCCTCGGGGGAATGGACAGCGCGCTGCCATGCCTCGAAGCAGTGATCTTCCCCCGCACTCGCCGGCAGCTCGAAACATCCCAGGGGTGTCGTGAGCTCCTGGCCGCACCACTGGGCCGGCAGCAGGTTGGCCTGCAGCACGAATCGACCCACGAAGGCGGTGGCCGGCCGCCGCACCAGCTCAAGCGGCGTGGCGCACTGTTCGAGCACCCCATCCCGCAGCACGGCCACCCGGTCGCTGATCGCCAGGGCCTCCTGGGGGTCGTGGGTCACCAGCAGGGCGCAGGCACCGCAGGCGGCCAGCACGGCCGGGAGCTCACCGCGCAGCCGCTCGCGCACCTCGGCATCGAGGTTGGAGAAGGGTTCATCCAGCAGCACCACGCTGGGTTGGGGCGCCAGCGCCCGCGCCAGGGCCAGCCGTTGACGCTGGCCGCCGGACAGCTCGTGGGGGTAGCGGCGCTCCAGGCCCTCCAGGCCGAGCAGGGCGAACAGCCAGGTCACCCGTTCCGGGTGCTGCCCGCGCCGCAGGCCAAAGCGCGCATTGGCCACGGCGTCGAGGTGGGGGAACAGGGCGTAGTCCTGGAACACCATGCCCACCCCCCGCCGCTCCGGCTCCAGGAAGCGGCCGGGACCGGCCACCTCGCGCCCATCGATCCGGATGCTGCCGCGGTGGGGTTGCTCGAAGCCGGCGATCAGGCGCAGCAGGGTGGTCTTGCCGCAGCCGGAGGGCCCCAGCAACCCCATCAGTTCACCGGCCCGAAGCGACAGATCCACCCCCCGAAGGGTCCAGGCACTGGAATCGCCGTTGCCATAGCGGTGCCAGATGCCCTCCAGCGCGACCCGCTCCACCTTCGCGCCATCGTCAGCGGACCGAGCCATCGGGTTGTCGACGGACACCGCAGCCGGGTTGGCGGGGGTGGGCATGGGATAGGTGATTGCGAGACGCCATAAACTCCGGTCCCTATTGTTGTTCAGCATGTCGGTCTCGCCAGCAGATCCCCAGCCGGTTGCCATCCAGACCGACGCCGCTCCCGAGCCGGTAGGGCCCTACAACCAGGCGGTGGCCGCCGGCGGGCTGCTGTGGTGTTCCGGCCAGATCGCGCTCGATCCGGCCACCGGACAGCTGGTGGGTGGCGGGGATGTGGAGGCGGAGACCCGCCAGGTGCTGACCAATCTGCAGGCGGTCCTGGCCGCCGGCGGTGTAGGACCTGGACAGGTTGTGCGCACCACGGTCTTTCTGGCCGATCTGGCCGACTTCGCCCGTGTCAATGCGCTCTATGCCGAGGTGTTCGGCGCGGGCACCTCGCCGGCCCGGGCCTGTGTGCAGGTTGCGGCGCTTCCGAAGGGAGCCCGGGTGGAGATCGATGCGGTGGCGCTGCTCGGCTGAACGGAGCCAGGGTCAACACGGTGCTGGGCTGCCTGGGGCAGAGGTCGGCTGAACGGTGTTGAGAAGGGAGAGCAACGCAGAGCTGCGTCGCGTTCCTTGGCTTCGCCTGATGCGTTGTTTGGCTTCGCCAGAGCTGACTTTCTCTGGATGGAGACTGGCGCCCCAGGCATCCCTTCAGGTGCGGATCCGCCGAAAGGTGAGGTTGATGCGTTCCCCTCGCAGCCGCAGCCGGGCGGGTAGGGCGTGCTGCCAGTGTTCCTGGGTGGGCGGATCCATCAGCAGCAGATCACCCCCGGCCAGATCCACTGCCAGGGGCGGCAGGTCCGCCGCGACTGATCGGCAGCCGCGGCGGTTGCCTGGCCGCGGCCGGAACCGGAGGGTGCGGGTTTCCCCGAGGCTGAGGGAGGCGATCGGATGGTCGGCGGCCAGCTCGGGTTCGTCGTCGGCATGCCAGCCCATCCGGTCGGCGCCCTGCCGGTAGCGGTTCAGAAGCAGGCTGTTGAACGTCCAGCCGAGCCGATCGCGCAGCTCCTCGCGCAGGGCGGCCAGCGGGGGCGTCCAGGGCAGCGGGTCGTGGCGGTGACCGCTGTAGCGGTAGGAGCAGCCCGGATCGCCGTACCAGCACACCAGCCGGGGCACCGGGTGTTGCTGGCCGTAGACGCGAACCTGCGGTTGCTGCCACGGGATGGCGGGGCTTAACAGGTGACAGGTCAAATCCTCACGGTCCGGATCTACCAGCCACCCCTGCCAGAGCCGCAGCTCCAGGCCGGGGCGCTGGATCCGGATTGGATCGGCAGGGAGGGGAGTTGCGGTGGAATTCAGCCGAAGGGTGCGGAGGGGTCGCCGTCCATCATCCGGCAGGCCTCCTGGTCATGCACCAGGAGCCTGGCCAGCACATGGTGGAGGTCCTGGGCGGTGAGTTCGCCGTCGCTGCCCCACTTAAGACTGGTGCTCCCGGGTGACTCGAAGCCGGCGTCGCAGGTGGGCCGGAAGGAGCCTCCGCCATCGTTAGGGCTTTGTGAGGCAGCCCCGATGCCGGCCCCGTCCAGCGGCATCGCTGTGTTCATGGGGAAATGGCCAGGGAGGCCGCAGGGAGCGAAGGCGTCGCGGGAGGCGTCCACGGCGGAACCTCATTGTGTTGGTTTCCACATTATCTGCTGATCCCGCCCGGTCCGGACTGTCTTCGTTCATCCACAGCGAATCCAGGGCAGCGTGGTCTCCCAGCGGTTCAGAGTCCCCTCGCTTGCATTGCCGCCAGGCTGCGCGAAGCTTTCCATCCCGACCCAGGTCAGAGACCGCGGCGCCATGGACAGTCCCTACGGCCAGCGGGTCCCTGAGGTGGTGGTGATGACCCCTACCGGTTTCGCCCAGGCAGGTGAGGCCCTGTTGGCGGTGCAGCAGCAGCGCACGGTGGTGTTGCATCTCGGCGCCATGGCCAGCGACGAGGCTCAGCGCACGATCGATTTCGTCTCCGGCGGCGTGTTCGCCATGGATGGTCAGTCGGAGCGCCTCGGAGAAATGGTTTTCCTCTTCGCTCCGGCCCTGGTCCGCATTGAACACGACCGGGACCGGGAAACCGAATCCATATAGGCGGCTGCGGCCCCTCGCCACGCCACCGATCGGCTACAGAATCAGATCTCTTTTGCACCACCACCGGATGGCCTCAGGCCTCGCCCAGCGCCTGGACCGTTCCCTGGCAACCCTCCGCAGGCGCACCATGGTGCCTGTCCTGCTGCTTGCGGTGGCGTGGGCGCAGGAGTTGGTGGACCAGCTGGTGTTCGCAGGTCGCTGGAATCTGCCTCTGGTGCCCGGTGGACCGATTTGGGGGATCCTCACCGCCCCCTTCAGCCACAGCGGCTTTGCCCATCTGCTCAGCAATTCGCTCTGGTTCCTGCCGCTCTCCTGGCTGGTGCTCCTCAAGGGCAGCCGCGATTACCTGGCCGTCTGGCTGGCGGTGCTCACTCTGGAGATCCCGGTATGGATGTTCTGGTCCACCGCCAGCCACGGACTCTCCGGGGTGAACTACGGCCTGCTCGGCTATCTCCTGCTGATCGGCTGGCTGGAGAAGCGCCCCCTCACCATGCTTCTCTCCACCGGCTGCCTCCTGGCCTACGGCGGCCTCCTGCCCGCCCTGCTGCCCTTCCTGAGCCCACCCGGTGTGAGTTGGATCGGCCACGCCACCGGCTTTCTGGCCGGGTTGCTCGCCGCTCTGGCGGTCCACCGCGAGTGACTCTGGATTTCTCCCTCCAGAAGGATCGCGGCCCCGCCAGCCCGCCGCCTCCAAGCCGCAGGCTCACCCACCGCGCCGCGATCAGCGCAGACCAACAGCAACCAACCAACGCCAGGCTCGATGGGTGTCTGCCCCTCCGGCTACAGTCGCTCTCGACGGGGCGTGGCGCAGCTTGGTAGCGCGGGTGCTTTGGGAGCACTAGGTCGCAGGTTCGAATCCTGTCGCCCCGATTGACTTTTCAGGGATTGGCCTTCGAGGCTGTGCCCAAAACGTGCCCAAACCTCCTCCAGCTGGGGGATATCTCTGGGACCGTTCTTGCGTTGTGCCCACTGGCCGATGCTGTCCAGCCAGATGAAGCACACGTGCTGGCCTGAGGTGGGCAACAGTCCCGGACGATCTCGGGAGGGGGGGGGGTGGCTCATGGGAGCTGAGCTACCCCCCTCTCTTCCCGAGGCCGGCGCCCAGTCCATTGGGCTGATCAACCCCAGATGTCAATGTCGCCCTCGGAGGTTGGGTGGGAGGGCAGATCCTGGGCCTCTGGAGGGACATCCCCCCCACCTCTGCCCCTTTGCCCAACTGGTAACCCCGCCCTTGGGTTTCAGTTGGCGCTCCCCGTCCGCCAGTCCGTTCCGACTCGCTAGCCCACCTCCCGGGGGCCCATTCAGATTTCCCGCTGTTGAACATCGAGCTGTTAGGCACCGCAGTGGCCCCGGCCCTGATCTGCCGCTGCTGCCCAGCCAGGGGCCCGGCGAGATCCAGCCTGGAAAACAGATGCTGCCTTGTCAATGTCAGACCCCAACCCCTCCCGCCTTGCCGATCCGTTCGGGTTGGAGCCCGCCAACCCGGCCCGCTTGGCCGATGCCCTGGCCGCTATACCTGCCGTCCGCCGTGGCCCGTGCTGGGCATCCCTGCCAGCGTCTGCGCTCGTCCGCCAGCAGCTGCGCCGGGTGCTGGTTGCCCAGCTGGTGGCCGACCGTGCTCGCCGCGGTGCCCTGGCCTTAATTGAGCTGGCGTTGATTGACCATGCCTGGTGCATCGCCATGGCGATCGCCCTTGCCGAGCGAGCCCCTGATGCGGCGTTCGAACCAGTCTGAACGCTGTAGCTCAGCCGATGGCCTGTTCTGTTCAGTTCGCGATACCGCCCGCCACCGAAAGGAGGTGACGGATGGATCCGACGGCCGCCATCACCAGAAGCACGAGGCTGCTGAGAAAACTGATCCCAAAACCTGGACCACGCTTTTCAACCGCCTGGAGATAGCCCACCGCATAGGCGATGCGCCCCCCCCACCCATAGCAATCCCAGGACTGCGGCCACCCTGGCGTTGTCAAGGAGTGCTGCCAACCAAAAGGCCGGCAGGAAGAAAACAAGTTGTTCGAGAGTGTTCTGCTGAACCCTCAGGGCGCGCTCAAAGGGTTCAGGCCCGACGGTGGCGGGAGGTTTCACCCCGTGCTGAAAGCGAGCTCGACCCACTAGCAAGACGGTGGCCTGGTAGGTCAGCAAGGCCAGCACGGTGATCAGGGCTGGCAGAGGTGGTAGGGCCATCGCAGTGCGCATCGGCAGACCTACCCATGATGATAGTTAAGGCATCGCTGAGGGGTACATGCATTCGCCTGAATCAGAACTAGTCGGACGAACAGCCGACTTTCATTGTGGAATGGCTAATTCACTCGTCAACAGGAACGCGGCCAGGTTGCTAATGCTGCACCCTTCGTAGTCTGCGCGTTCAGACAAGGCCATGAACACCTGATACTGGACCGTGATCGTTATCCTTTTCGGGGCTGGTTGGTTTTGATTTGACATGGCGACGCTGGTTGTCATACGCATAGAGCCTCCTTACCAGAAAAAGCAGTCGACTGCGAAGCGGGGATGCTCCTCCCCTATCCCAAGAGCCCAACAATAGGCATCTCCAGCCCTGCCGCGGAGCGTGCCGTGGCTTCCCGCATGGCCTCTTCACAAAGGGGCAGGTGGTACAGCACTGGTGAGTTGCTGCTGGGGAATTTCCGGCGCCAGTGTTTTCCGGGTATCAGCAGGCCAGCAGCACGCCAGCGCGCCAGTGTTCGTTCACTGACCCCCAGGCAGAGCCTGGCCTCACGGGCGTCGGCCCAATTGCGGGAGTGTTGATTGGTCATTGTGAAGCCGTGAGTGGAAGGGGTGTGGGACAAGCAAGTCCCAACCATTCTATCGACTTGGCCGATCTACTGATAATTAAGACGAGGTGTTATGGGTGGTTGGAAGCCCCTGAATATTGCAATAGATTTATGGGAACACTAAGCATTGAAATGGTCAAGACCATAGACCAAAAGTCGAGCGTCGTTGTTGTTGACCAATCCAGCGCCGCTGAACGTGTAGTCCCTTTCTCGACCGAGGACACCATCCAGCGCCGCTGATCTTCCGGAGGCCTGGACTGCCGTTCAGCCTGCCCCCCCGAGAACGGGGAAGCAGCCCTTCAGGCCGCCCACCAACATCTGCACCCCGATCGCACTGAGCAGCAGGCCCATCAGGCGACTGATGACCTTTTCCTGCAGCTCCCCGAGGGCTCGCCGCAACGGCATCGACACCCGCAGGATCAGGTAGATCCCCATCGCCAGCAGGATGATCACACCGCTGAGGGCGAGGCGTCCGGGCCAGGATGGCGGTGAATTCGCCACCACCAGAGAGATCGCCCCCGGCCCAGCCAGCAGCGGTAAGCCAATCGGCACCACTCCCAGACTGCCTGAGTCGGTTTCAACGTCCGGGTGGCTCACCTCCAAGCCTTCGATGAGGCGTAGGCCGATCGGCAGCAGGATCAGACCGCCGGCGACGCGAAAGGAATCGAGGGTGATGGCAAACAGGTCCAGCAGCGCCTGTCCCCACCAGCAGGCCGCCAGCAGGGTGAACAGGAAGGTCAGCACCGCCATGCGACTGATCTGACGCACCCGTCTGTCGTCGCCACCAGCTGCCCTGGCCACCACGGGCAGCACGCCGATGGGTGAACTGATCGCCAGCAGGCCGACGGCAGTGTTAATCAGGGACATGGAACGGAGGCGACCGGCTTCAGGATGAAGCAGCCCGAGCGGGACGGGTGTCACAGGGGGGGTGTCTTTTCAATACCAGGGCTCCTTGAGAGATGCAGAATGCTCGAGCTACTTCCATAGACCCGGCGGTTCTCGGTGAGGGGTGGGGGGCCATCGGAGTAGTACCAGCAGGCTGTACTTGCGGAGCTGCAACACCTGGGAGCGTCCTCGTCTCATTCGGCGGCGATGGAGGCAACTTTCTGGGCCGAGTGGGAGGTGAATGCCTCGGTGCGCAATCACGACCGCTTTGGTTGAGCAGTCCCATCAAAGTGGGGGCTATGCATACATCGCCCGGTCCCACGCCCCCCGAGACCACCGAGGAGATGGTGCGCAACATCGGCCTGGAGCTGGTCGAAATCGAGCAGACCATGTGCCGGTGCCGGGGGGATGCAGTGGCGGAGCCTCGGCTGACGGGCACCTTGATGACCCATCTGCGGATCAGCAGCAAGGAGCTGCTCCACAATCTGCTGATCGACACGGCCAGGCGGCTGAGGTCGATCGGAGCAGCTCCTGAACCCGACTAACACACCACAGCCAGCAGGCCATCCGCGGATCCAATCAAACCAGAGGAGCAAGAATGATTGCTTAGGCCAGCTAGATGTACCAAGAAACTCCTTCATATTTATAGCCCCAACCGCCGTTTAGCAGGGGTGCACTGGAAGCCTGGTCGAGGCGGCCCACATGGCTAGCGCCATTGCTCTGCAGGATCACGTTATCGCGTTCGGCATTGGAGGCTGTGTAGAAGTGCACGCCCTTGTTCACGTTGAAGAAGCGGTAAACGGCCTGGGTGATGCCGTGCAGAGGGTCGGCGACCGGTGACACCTTGTAGGTGGTGCCTTCATAGCGATAACCCCAGCCCCCGGTGATGGGATCTTTGTTCACCGCATTGTTGAGGTCGTAACCGGCACCGAGGCTGTTGCGGATCACGTTGCTGGCCTCATCGGCGCTGGTGCTGAGGAAGTGATACCCCTTGGCTGCGTTATAGAACCTGTAAAGGGCCGTTCCCTGGGTGTCGAGCGCCTGGTAGGCGGTGCCTTCAAACTTGTAGCCCCAGCCGCCGGTGAGGGGATCGCCGCTGCCTGGTTTCGCCTGCAGGCTGTTAAAGGTGGTGCCGGCGGCATAGCTGTTTCTGATCACATTGTCCCGCTCGGCGGAATCGGGTGTGTAGAAGTGAACACCGGAGCGGGAGTTGTAGAAGCGGTAGACATCGCGGCGTGGAATCAGCCAATCGTTCGCGAAGGGGTTGGCAAATCCCACCACACCACTGCCGAGCCCGGCCACGCCCTTGGTGTCGCCGCCACCGTTGGGGTCACCCCAGGTGACGACGGAGCCATCAGCCTTGAGTGCCGCGAAGGCACCATCAGTGGAGAAGATCTTTCTGACACCACTGCCGAGGAGGCCGGCCACGCCCTTGCTGTCGCCGCCCCAGGTGGATTTCCCCCAGGTGACGACGGAGCCATCGGTCTTTAGCGCCGCGAAGGCACCACCATTGGAGAAGATCTGGCTGACACCACTGCCAAGCCCGTCCACGCCGTTGCTGTTGCCGCCATAGTAGGCCAGCCCCCAGGTGACGACGGAGCCATCGGTCTTTAGAGCCGCGAAGGCACGATTAGTGGAGAAGATCTGGCTGACACCACTGCCGAGGAGGCTGGCCACGCCCTTGCTGTCGCCGCCATAGGTGGGGTCACCCCAGGTGACGACGGAGCCATCGGT
>Ga0114972_10000179_pt1 | contig 44825 bp, 41 predicted proteins | sample M_140807_EF_Meta_FD_87354 | JGI IMG/M metagenome (GOLD analysis project Ga0114972, IMG submission 87354) | Freshwater microbial communities from Lake Montjoie, Canada to study carbon cycling - M_140807_EF_MetaG | ecosystem: Environmental > Aquatic > Freshwater > Lake | place: Lake Montjoie... | reverse complement strand
CGCAAGACGGTGCGCATGGCCCACCTGGCCACGATCGCCAGCCACCATGTGAACGGGGTGGCAGCCCTGCACAGCGACCTGGTGAAGAGCGAACTCTTCCCGGAATTCGCGGCCCTGTGGCCCCAGAAGTTCACCAATGTCACCAATGGCGTCACGCCGCGCCGCTGGGTGGCCCTGGCGAATCCGCGCCTTTCAGCCCTGCTGGATGAGGCGGTGGGACCGGGCTGGGTCAGTGATCTCGACCAGCTGCGCCAACTGGAGCGCTTCGCTGATGACAGCGGCTTCCTGGAGCGCTGGGGGGCCACCAAGCTCACCGTGAAGCAGCACCTGAGCCATTACATCCATCGCCACACCGGGGTGGCGGTCGATCCGCAGTCGCTGTTCGATGTGCAGGTGAAGCGCATCCACGAATACAGGCGCCAACACCTCAATGCGCTGCAGGTGGTGGCTCAGTACCTGCGCATCAAGAACGGCGACACAACCGGCATGGCGCCGCGCACGGTGATCTTCGGCGGCAAGGCAGCGCCTGGCTATGCGATGGCCAAGCTGATCATCCGCTTCATCAATGGGGTGGCCGATGTGGTGAACGCCGACCCGGACACTGAAGGTCTGCTGAAGGTGGTGTTCCTCGCCGACTACAACGTGAAGCTGGGCGAGCGGGTCTATCCGGCCGCGGACCTCTCCGAGCAGATCTCCACCGCCGGCATGGAGGCCTCCGGCACGGGCAACATGAAATTCGCCATGAATGGCGCCCTCACGATTGGCACCCTGGATGGGGCGAATGTGGAGATCCGAGAGCAGGTGGGGGCGGAGAACTTTTTCCTTTTCGGCAAGAACACCGCCGAGATCGCCGCCCTGCAGGAGCAGGGCTATCGACCCTGGGAGCTGATCCACACCTTGGAGGCGATGCCCGAGGTGCTGAGGCTGATCGAGCAGGGCCACTTCAGCAACGGCGATAGCGAGATGTTCCGGCCGCTGCTGCAGAACCTCACCGGCGACGACCGCTTCTTCGTGCTGGCCGACTTCGCCGACTACCTGCGGGCCCAGACGGCGGTGAGCCAGGCCTGGACTGACCGGGGCCGCTGGAACCGCATGTCCCTGTTGAACACGGCCCGCACCGGCTTCTTCTCCTCGGATCGCTCGATCCGCGAATATGCCAGCCGGATCTGGAACGCCGAGGCCTTCCCGGTCACGATCACCTGCGAGCTGGACTGAGCCAAAAATCAGACCAGGCCAAAAATCACACCAGGCAGCGAGGCCAGAAGCCTTCGCTGCCTGTTTCAGCATTCAACCCGCTGCATGAATCAGCGTTTCAAACCGCCGCGGGTCGGGCACTACGCCCGAACCAGCAGCGCATGGCTCAGCCCCGATCCGGCAGGTCGGGGGTCTGGTGAAGCAGGCGGTTGAGGCGCAGACGATCGGCGTTGAGGGGATCCGGGGCGAGCTCACCGGCCACCTCGCGGAACTTCTGCTCCACTTCCTCCGGCACCCGAACATCAAAGATCCGCTCCATCAGCACCTCAATCGAAAAGAGGTGGGCGTTGATGTTCTCCAGATCGCCCATGGCCTGCTGGATGGCATCGGGCTCGGCGGCCCCGGCAGGAGCCGCTGCTGCCTTGGCGGACTCCGCAGCCGGCCCACCGGCAGCACGAACACCCTCGCCAGCAGCTGGATCGGCGTCGCCGTACTGCTTCTGAAGCTCCTCAAGCACCCGCCCGGCCAGGGTGCGGAAGGACTGGAGAGCGGCCCAGTTGAGCTCCTGCTGCTGACGGAGGCTGGAGTTCTCCCGGATCAGCCGGTCGTGTTCTCGGTAGAACCGCTGGCAATCAGGGCATTGGCAGGGCTCTTCGGGCACCGCTTCCCTTCTGTGCATTAGCACCCATCATGGCACCGAACCTGCGCCAGCTGCGCTGCCCCCAGAAGTTGCCTCTGGGATCAACAGATCGCGGCTCGCCCATCCAGCCGCGTCAGGCATCAGATCAGCCATCAGAACTGCCGCAATGGGCAGCTCCAAGCGCCTGACTGGAGTCCATCAGGCGGCCCACAACCCATCCTCTTCATCGGGCAAATCCCCCTCGGGGCCCCGTCCGTCAGCAGCAGCGCTCTCCGGCAACGGGATCTCGATGGTGGTCACCACATGAATCACATCCCGGAGCCGCATCGCATCGGCGAACCACCCCATCGCCTGCTCCACATCGCCGCGGCGTTCTGCATCACCAGCCTGCTCCTCATGGGCTTCGGCCAGCAGCGCCAGCCAGCAGAGGCAGCGGGCCTGCACCACCGAAAGATCGAGCTCATCGGGCTGGCTGTCAGCGATCCGCTCGCTTTCCTGCTGCACCAACAGCCGCAACCGCAGGTCATGGAGCCTGGTTCCATGAGACTCGGACATCGGGATGCCAGCTGTTGCAGCAACGCTAGCGGCAGCGTGGGGGTGAAGCCTCAGACCCCAGATGAGCGGAGAACTGCAGCAGCCAGCCTGTCAGAGGATCACCACAATGCGGACCCGTTCCCTACGAATCTCGCCTCTGGGGTAAGCTGGAACGCATTCGTCTAGTTTCCCCGATGAACCGCAAGCTTTCTTTAGGTGCCATCGCTTCGGCATCGGTTGCACTTGGAAGCCTCCTGGCCGCCCCCAGCGCCCAAGCATCCTGCCAACTCAACAATCTGGCTGGTTGCACGATCACCACAGGCGACAAAGTTATCAAGGATATTACGCTTATTGGTTTTACCCCTATAAGCGGTCAAACTCTCGACTTCTCCATCGCCAGTGGTGCTTGGGTTGTAAGCACCAACTTCGCCCCAGGTCAAGCCCTTACGGCTGACAAATCATTCACACTTGCTTATACAATCGAGATTACTGACCCAACCAAAACTTTTAATAAGGTTCAAATCCAAGGGGATGATACCACAATTAACGGAGGCAACACAAGTCAAGTTGTGACTCTCAACGGCGTGTCTGCTTCGCCAATAACGTCCAGCAATGGGACATCCCAAGGTCCATTTAATTTCAATCCTGGCGTTACAACTATCAACGTCAGTTCCGCTATGAGCACCAGCGGTGGAGCTTCGTTCAACAACGTTTCTCAGAAGTTTACTCAACAAACTCCTCTGACTACCTCAGTTCCCGCACCCATGCCGATTCTCGGTGCTGGCCTCGCTTTCTCAATGTCACGTCGCCTCCGCCAGCGCATTTCGCTCGCGATGTGAAGTTGCATTTTCAATCTTTCACAAAGCAATCGCCCCTTATTAGGGGCGATTTTTTTGTTTTTGTCTTCAACAGATTGGCAACTCTTCGGCGTTATGGTAATATCATTAGTACTTCTTCTGCTCTGCCACAGTGGTACAGACTCCCAATGAGATTCCGGAAAGAGATAAGGTTCGCGCCTACACCAAGAGGCTGGCTCCTTCGTTATCAATAATTGCACGTATATTGCTTCTAACCAATGCCATTATGTTTTTGTATTCGATTTTCCCTTTTAAACCCCTAAATTCTTATTGGCACCTTAAGCTAATAGGGTCGTTCCTCACATCTTGCACTCCGGCTCTGATCGCCTGTGTGATCGGAAGCATTGCGTTCACCCTGAACACCAAAGACAAAAAGCTCAAGGCTCGATCTGCCTTGATTACCAAAATAGCCTCACTGCTCAGCATCGCTCTGATGCTAACCATACCATTCCAGCTATATGCCGGATCGAAAGTTCTACGCAACCAAAATGAGGCGGTCAAACAACAATTGCGCGCGTCTCGTCAGCTTGCCTTGAATATCCAATCCACCACAAACGAGCAGGAATTCCGGGCCCTGGCGATGAGCCTGCCCACCCAGCCCCAGCTGCCGGATCACTTTGATGCGCCTTTTGCGGTGATCAAAGAAAGGGCTTTAGTGAATCTTCGAGCCGGAATGAATCGAGTGGAAAATGACTTGCAGACCCAAAGCAAAACAAATACTCAGGTATTCATTGCAGAATCAATCAGAAACGGATTGCAAGCCCTTTTCCTTTCGCTCGGCTTCTTGTCGCTGAAAGGGCTGATTTCAGGAAGGTACGGGCCGCTGGGCTTTTTATTGAATTACCTTGAGTAAATAAGATTCAGTTGCTGCTCAATCGCCGCCATTCGCAGTTTTGTACGGGGCTGGCGGGACTCGAACCCACGACCTACGGTTTAGGAAACCGTCGCTCTATCCGGCTGAGCTACAGCCCCGTGGGATTCATTTTATAGGAAGCCCGCCCCACACCCACCAAAGCCATCCCATGGTCATCGGCCAACGATAGGCAACTCAACAAGCGGCCTGAACTCCAAATCCGCACCTTCGGTAATGTGCTGGCTGGAAAGCAGGCGAGGTGATCGCGATCGGTGGCACGTTGGCTGGAGCTTCGGTTCCACGGACCTGCCGGCCGGTTGAGGAAAGTCCGGGCTCCCTGATGGCCAGGCCTGCCGGGTAATGCCCGGTGCGGGCGACCGTGAGGACAGTGCCACAGAAACACACCGCCGATGGCGGTCTGCGGGTTTCGATCCGCCAACCGCACAGGCAAGGGTGCAAGGGTGCGGTAAGAGCGCACCAGCGGCATCGAGAGGTGCCGGCTCGGTAAACCCCGGCTGGGAGCAAGGCCAGGGCTTCGGCCCGCGGAACAAGGGCTGGCCATCATCCCGTTCCGTCCCCCCAGAGCCGCTTGAGGCCGCCGGTAACGGCGGTCCCAGACAGATGATCACCCCCGCCGCCCGGCCCTTGGGCCCGGTGGCGGTGAACAGAACCCGGCTTATGTCCTGCTTTCCACCCTTTTGATTCGGTTCATGCGGATGCGGACTTGCTCCTGGCGCCAGGCGGGGGTCCCTCCAATCCGTTTTGCGTTCACCGCAAAGCCTGGTCGCGGTCTGATGGACCGACAAGCCAACTGCTTGCCTTGTTCGCTGCGCCTGCCTCAGTCTTCACTCCAAGCTTCCTGCATCGAGACATCAAGGGGACGCACCATGGTGAGCAGTCCCTGCTGCACCGCCTCAGCGCCGCTACGGCCGATCGGCCTCTGGAGTTGCTCACGCAGCACCGTGTTGGGCAACCAGGTCATGGCGAACGGATCCTCTCCAGACCACTGCCAACCTCGGGGCTGAGCAGAACCGCCTGGAGTCGAGCCTCCAGGCGGGATCACTGCTGATGAGCACCACAACCCAGAGCTCCACCACGGCAGTCGCCGCATCGGGGGCACTCACGATCACTGGCCTGGTGTTGCCCTGGCTGCGGTTGCGGGCCCAGCTGTAGATCCGCCCCCGCTCAGCCATCTCCGCCGGATGGAAGGATGAAGCCTGCCCTCTGCACCATCCGCCGCTGCCATGGGCCAGGCGTCCCGCATCCCCCCGATCAGTGGCCAAAGGCTGGAGCAGCTGATCGCACTGCTGGCCAGCCTTGGGCTCGATCCCCTCGCCCAGGGCGGACCCGGCGGCGGCGCTTCCCAGGCCGGTGCGGCCCTGGCGCCGATCGAGGAGGCCCTCACCCACACCTCGGCCGGCCGCGGCCGCAACCACGAACAGCTCGAATTCCTCGGCGATGCGGTGCTGCGGCTGGCCGCCGCTGAATTCCTGGCCACCCACCATCCCTCCCTCTCCGTGGGCAAGCGTTCGGCCCTGCGGGCCCAGCTGGTCAGTGACCGCTGGCTGGCGGAACTCGCCGAGCAGATCAGCCTGGCACCCCTGCTCCATCTCGGCCCACTGGCCCTCGCCGATACCAGTGGCCGCGCCACCGTGCTCGCCGAATGCTGCGAAGCCCTTGTGGGCGCCGTGTATGAGCTGGGGGGAGGCCCCCACGGCGGCCTGAAGCTGGTGCTGCGGTGGCTGGAGCCGGCCTGGATCCAGGCCAGCGCCGAGCTGCTGGCCGATCCGGATCGGCACAACTGGAAAACGGCCCTGCAGGAATGGAGCCAGGGCCAAGGGCTGGGCCTGCCGCACTACCACTGCGAAGAAATCAGCCGCCGCCACGGCGATCCACGCCGCTTCCGGGCCCAGGTTCATTGCGGCTTGCAAAACGGGTCAGAAGCAACACAGGCGGGTTCCGCCATGCCCGCCGACGCCGAAGCCCAGACCAACGGCAATTCGCGTTCGGATGATGAGACAAAGCAAGGGCAAGCGCGTGCCGCCAACAGCGGGCAACCCTTGGCTGCCGGCTGCGCCGGCGAGGGCTGGGGTGGCTCCCGCCGCGAAGCCGAGCAGCAGGCGGCCCGGGCCGCCCTGGCCCAGATCAGACGGCCGTGAGCGTGGCCAGAGGCAGGGTGATCAACTTGTCCCAGTTGCCGCCCTCAAACAGCACGGCGGCCCGCCGGCCGCTGATGCGCTGCACAAAGCCCCGGTAACCGTTGTAGATCGAGCGTGGGTCGCTCACCTGCACCGTGCTGCCCGGCAGGATCGGGGCGGAGGACTCGGAGGCCATGGGTGCGCCGCAGTGGTAGGGGAGGACCGACCGCCATTATCGGAGCCTGCCCCTGCAACTGCCGAAAGCCCGGCGATGGTCGATTCCTTCCCCCCCGCCCCGAATCCCGAACCGAAGCCGCCGGTATCCAGCGGTGTGACCGGCCAGGCGAGTGCTTCCAGGGCCCCTGGTGCCCCAGGCGCATCCCTGAATCAACAGCCCGCAGCATCCCCCCCCGAACTGCTGCTGGTGGGTCGGTTGGTGGCAGCCCAGGGCCTGGGGGGTGAACTGCGGGTGCTGCCCCTCTCCGATTTTCCCGAGCGCTTCACCCACCCCGGGCCCCGCTGGCTGAAGGCCCGGGGCCAGGCAGCCGTGCCGGTGCGGCTGCGCAGCGGCCGCCAGCTGCCCGGCCGAGAGCTGTTCGTGGTGCGCCTCGAGGGAATCGACAACCGCAGCGCCGCCGAGGCGCTGGTCGGTCAGGAGCTGATGGTGCCGGCCGGTGATCGCCCGCCGCTGGCGCCGGGCGAATTCCACCTGTTGGATCTGGTGGGTCTGGAGGTGCGGCTTCTGGGGGGTGGCCGCCCGCCGGTGGAGAACGTCACGCCGACGCAAGCCAGCCAGGATCGCGACCGGATCGCGGGGGAGGCCGCCGAAGGATCCCAGGCTGACGACCCAGGAAAGACCACAACGGACGTCAGCACCGGTGATTCGGCGACCGTGGTGATCGGCCGGGTGCTGGATCTGATTCACGCCGGCAACGACCTGCTGGAAGTGGAACTCAACGCGGCAGTCCCCGACGGCCCACGCCACCAGGTGTTCATCCCCTTTGTGGATGCGATCGTGCCGGAGGTGAACCTGGCCGAAGGCTGGATCGGTATCACCCCGCCACCCGGACTGCTGGAGCTCTGAAGGTGGCCCGCTGCACGGTGCAGCCAGCTGTGGACCTTCGCCGCGGTGCGATCCGGTGCACAACGTGCCCGCTGCGGCATCCGGCCGGGAGCAGCTCAGGTTGAATGGGGCCCAATTGTTTCAGGGCAACCGCCACGGCAGCCATGGCCCCCACTCCCCTGGTTCCGGTGATCCTCTGCGGTGGCACCGGCACCCGCCTCTGGCCCCTCTCCCGCGCCAGCTACCCCAAGCAGTACTGGCCTCTGGCTGGCAGCGGTGATGACACCCTGCTCCAGCAGACCCACCAGCGGCTGCAGGGTCTGCCGGAGCTGGCCCCGCCCCTGCTGATCTGCAACGAGGACCACCGCTTCATCGTGGCCGAGCAAATGCGCCAGATCGGCGTGGAGCCGGCCGGCATCCTGCTCGAGCCCCTAGGCCGTAACACCGCCCCCGCGGTGGCCGTGGCGGCCCTGCAGGCCACGGCCACAGGCGCCGATCCGCTGCTGCTGATTCTGGCGGCCGACCATGTGATCAACAGCCCCGAGCGCTTCCGCGCCACCGTGACCGCCGGCGTCCCCGCCGCCGTGGCCGGCCAACTGGTGACCTTCGGCATCGTGCCCACCGCACCGGAAACCGGCTACGGCTACATCGAGGCCGCCAAGCCCCTCGATCCAGCCGCGCCGGTGCCGATCGCCCGCTTCGTGGAGAAACCCGACCTGGCCACCGCCGAGTCGTTTCTCGCCACCGGCCGCTTCACCTGGAACAGCGGCATGTTCCTGTTCCGCGCCAGCGCCATCCTCTCAGAACTGGAGCGGCTGGCCCCCGAGGTGGTGAGCGCCTGCCGCGCCGCCATCGACCAGGACAGCCCCGATCTTGAGTTCCTGCGGCTCGAACGGGAATCCTTCGCCAACTGTCCCAATGTGGCCCTCGACGTGGCCGTGATGGAGAAAACCAACCGCGGCACCGTGCTGCCCCTCAATGCCGATTGGAGCGACGTGGGCAGCTGGAGCGCCCTCTGGGAGACCGGTCAGCAGGATGCGGAAGGCAATGTGCTGCGAGGCCGGGTGATCAGTGAAGGCTCCCGCAACTGCTACCTGCGCAGCGAACACCGCCTGGTGGTAGGCCTTGGCGTGGAAGATCTGGTGGTGGTCGAAACCGACGACGTGGTGCTGGTGGCCCACCGCGACCGCGCCCAGGAGGTGAAGGCGATCGTGGGCCGCCTCGAACGGGATGGAGCCCCGGAAAGCAAGGCCCACCGCCGCATCTACCGCCCCTGGGGCCATTACGACGGCGTGGTGGAAGGCGAACGCTGGCAGGTGAAGAAGATTGAGGTGAAGCCCGGCGCCAGCCTCTCCCTGCAGATGCACCACCACCGCGCCGAGCACTGGGTGGTGGTCAAGGGCACCGCCGTGGTCGAGAAGAACGGCGTCGAGGAGCTGGTGGGCGAAAACCAGAGCACCTACATCCCCCTGGGCTCCCGCCACCGCCTCCGCAACCCCGGCAAGATCCCGGTGGAGCTGATCGAGGTGCAGAGCGGCCCATACCTGGGCGAGGACGACATCGTGCGCTTTGAAGACCGCTACGGCCGCACCGACAAGCTCCCACTGAGCCCTTGAGAAGCGGCACCCTTGCAAAGCTGCGGCAGCGGCTGCGGGGGCATCTGCGGCTGCGGCGGTTCTCCCTGGCGTCACGGATCACCCGATGGAAGGCCCGGCACATCCTTTGGATGATGGAGCGAGCCCGCCCATCGCCCTTCGCCACCGCCACACTCGAGGGATACCAGCGAGGCACCGACTTCTACAGCCGCCAGGACCTGCTCAAGTCCCTGACCACCATGCTGACGACCTACCGCGAGGCTGGCGGCCGGTATCCGAATCTCGTTTCACCTCGGCTGTACTCGGAAAAGATCAACCACGCCAAGTACTTCTCCCCCATCAAGGTTCCCGAGAGCGGCAACAAGCTCCTCACCGCGAAGTTCCTGCCCGCCTCTCTCAACGGCCGCGTCAGCGTGCCGGAGATCCTCTGGCACAGCGACGAGCCACGACTGCCCGAGAACGATGCCCTGGCGGCAGGGCTCTACTACCTCAAGGCCAGCCACGGTTCCGGCATGGTCCGCAGGATCCGCTTCCCCCTGGGTCAAGAAGAGCGCAGGGCACTGGAGGCCGTCTGTGAGAACTGGCTGAACCAGCCCTACGGCCTGGAGCTGGGCGAATGGTGGTACAACGCCTTCCCCCGAAGGATCCTGCTCGAAACAGCGGTGACGACCCGCTCGCCATCACTCACCCTGCTGTTTTACGTGATCGACGCCAACGTGGTGATGATCTCGGTTGATGAAAAGACCCTGGCGCCCGGCTCTCCGACCCGTTGCCTGCGGCTGGACGCAAGCTGGCAGCCGCTCAAACACCAGAAGAGCGAACAGGAACGGCTCGAGGTTTTCCAGCTCAGCGAAACCCTCAAGCGGGATTGCCTCGCGGTGGCCCGCTCCATCGGCTCCCAGTTCCGCTCGGCCCGCATTGATCTGATCGTCGGAGACGATGGGCGGATCTATCTCAACGAAGTCACCCTCTCCAGCTCAGCCGGTCTCCCCTGGCAGGACAGGGAGATGGACCAGACGCTTGGCCGACTGTGGAGGGGTGCCGACCTGTTTGACCTGAGTCAGGCCATCGCACCGGAACCCGGCCGCCTGGCAGGGAGGGCCCTCATCGCGCGGATGCGAAGGGTCAAGAGCCGCGCCACCGGCTGGCTGGATCGCCGCCGCGCCGCTCTTGAGGAGCCCCTGACCCGCTGGCTGGCCCGTTCCATCCTGTGGAGGATGCGGCTCAACCCTCGCTCCCCCTTCCACACCGACCCACCGCAGGGTTGCCTGCGCGGCATTGATTTCTACAGCCGCGCGGAACTCCTCGACAGCATCACCAACGTTCTCCTGGCGTACCGCCGCGCTAGCGGCCGCTACCCCGATCTGATCAGTCCGCGCCTTTCCACCGAGAAGGTGAATCACGCCAAGTTCTTTTCCCCGATCAAGATTCCCGAGAGCGGCAACAAGCTCCTCACCGCAACCTTCCTGCCACCCTCCCTGCGCAGCACCATCTCCGTGCCTGAAATTGTGTGGGATGCAGACGCGCCCACCCTGCCCGACAACGAATCACTGCCTGCCGGCGACTACTACCTCAAGGCCAGTCACGGCTCCACCATGCTGCGCCGCATCCGCTTCCCGCTGGCACCGGCGGAGCGCCAGGAGCTGGAAGCCACCTGCCGGGAGTGGCTCAATCAGCCCTACGGCCTCGCCCTCGGTGAATGGTGGTACAACACCTTTGCGAAGCGCATCCTGATCGAACGGTCAGTCGCTGCCCTTTCGCCTTCGATCGCCTTCCTCTTCTACGTGATCCGGGGTGAGGTGGAAATGATCTGCGTCTACGCGAAGCCAATCGAAGCGGGTCAGCGCAGCCGCAATCTCCGGATGGATGGCCGCTTCCGCCCCATGGCCATCCAGAACAGCGATTGTGAGGTTCTCGAGGAGTTCCACCTCAGCGAAGCCAACCGGCAGCGCTGCCTGGAGGTGGCCCGGAAGATCGGCCGGCAATTCCGCTATGTCCGAATCGACCTGCTGATCGGTGATGACGAGCGGATCTATCTCAACGAAGTGACCCTGACCCCCGGCGCCGGCGTGCCGCTGGAGGACAAGGATCTCGACCTTCACCTGGGTACTTCCATCCGCCCCCCTCAGTAGCGGGCCTGTTGCGCCAGGCGGCGTCAGCGAGCGAAGCCGAGCATCACCCAGGAGCCTGCGCTTCCATACCCCTACCCCCCCCGGTAGCGGGCCTGTTGCGGCGGGAGGCATCAGCGAGCGAAGCGAGCATCACCCAGAAGCCTGCGCTTCCATACCCCTACCCCCTCGGTAGCGGGCCTGTTGCGGCGGGAGGCATCAGCGAGCGAAGCAAGCATCACCCAGAAGCCTGCGCTTCCATACCCCTACCCCCCCCGGTAGCGGGCCTGTTGCGGCGGGCGGCGTCAGCGAGCGAAGCGAGCGTTGCCGCCCGCCGCAACAGGCCCGCTACTCCACCGTGACACTCTTGGCCAGATTCCTGGGCTGATCCACATCCAGGCCCCGGTGGGCAGCGATGTGATAGCTGAGAAGCTGCATCGGGATCACCGTGAGCAGGGGACTGAGCAGCTCATCCACCTCGGGCAGCGGCAGCAGCAGATCGAACAGTTCGGTGTCAGGGCTATCGGGTGCCACGCCGATCAGCTGGGCATCGCGGGCCTTGGCCTCCTGGGCGTTGGAGAGCACCTTGTCGAACACCGTGCCAGGCACTGCGATCGACACCACCGGCACACGGGCATCCAGCAGGGCGATGGGGCCATGCTTCATCTCACCGGCCGGGTAGCCCTCGGCGTGGATGTAGCTGATCTCCTTGAGCTTGAGGGCCCCCTCCATGGCGATCGGGTAGTTGATGCCCCGGCCCAGGAAGATCACATCCTGGGTTTCCGCGAACAGGTGGGCCAGTTCGGCGCAGCGCTGGTCGTGGTCCTCCACCAGGCCTTGCAACAGGGCCGGCAGGGCCCGCAGTCCATCGGCCAGGGCACGCAGCTCGGCAGGGCTGCGCAGCGGCGCCTCGGAGCGGCCGGGGGATCCCGCCGGGGCGGCCTCACCGGCAGCCAGAGCGGCGGCCACCAGGCTGCGCCGCTCCGCAAAAGCCAGGGCCAGGCCGTAGAAGGCCAGCAGCTGACCCAGGAAAGTTTTGGTGGCCGCCACGCCCACCTCGATGCCGGCGCCAATGTCGAGGATGTGGGGCACGAGGCGGCCCAGGGAGCTCTCGGGACGGTTGGTGATGCCCAGCAGGTTGGGCGCGAAGGCGGGATCGCCATGGGCGAGCCGGCGCTCCTGTTCCATCGCCAGGGCAGCCAGAGTGTCGGCCGTCTCGCCGGACTGGGTGACGCCGATCGTGAGGGTACGGGAGACCAGCGGCGGCGGCGCGTAGCGGAATTCACTGGCATAGAACACGCTGGTGGGAATGCCGGCCAGCTGCTCCAGCAGGTAGGCCCCCACCTGGGCGGCATGGCGACTGGTGCCGCAGGCCAGGATCTGGATCCGCTCCACGCCCTCGTAAACAGCGTCGTCGAGCGGGAGGGCCACCAGGGCCTCGGGCGGCAGATGGCGGGCCACCCACAGGGCCGCCGTTTCCGGTTGCTCGTGGATCTCCTTGAGCATGAAGTGGCGGAAGCTGCGCTTGTCGGCCACGTGCTCGGTGCCGCTCAGCAGACTCGGGGTGCGCTGCACCCGCTCGCCGGTGTCGTTGTAGAGCTCGATCCCTAGCGGGGTGAGCAGGGCCACCTCGCCGTCCTCCATCGGCAAGATCGTGCGCGTGAAACCGGCCAGGGCAGGGGTGTCGCTGGCGCAGAGGAACTCCCCTTCGCCTAGACCGATCAGCAGCGGGGCCTGGCGCCGAGCCACCACCAGAGCCCCCGGCACCTCGGCCCACACCACCGCCAGGGCGTAGGCGCCATGCAGGCGAGGCAGCACATCCTGCAGGGCTCGAAGCAGCAAGGCGGCAGAGGGGGCCTCACCGGCAGCCGTGAGCTCCGCCAGCCGACGGCCCATGAGGTGGGGAATCACCTCCGTATCGGTGTCGGAGCGGAACACCACGCCGGCAGCCTGGAGCTCCTCCCGCAGGCTGCGGTGGTTCTCGATGATGCCGTTCTGCACCACCGCCAGCCGGCCGCTGCCATCGAGGTGGGGGTGGGCGTTGCGTTCCTCCGGCTTGCCGTGGGTGGCCCAGCGGGTGTGACCGATACCGCACAGGCCCGGGGCCCCCTGCTCCTCGTAGCGGGCCGTGAGGTTCACCAACTTGCCTTCTGCCTTGAGGCAGTGGAGCTGGCCATGGCCGTGCTCCAGGGCCACCGTGGCGATGCCGGCTGAGTCGTAGCCGCGGTATTCGAGCTGCCGCAGGCCGTCCAGCAGCTGGGGTGCGGCCTCGCGCGAACCGATCAGGGCAACGATGCCGCACATAGGACGAAAGGGGGCGAGGGGCGCGCAGGGGAGCTGGGGCGCGCGCGGGGCGGAGCGCGGCCTTGAGCTTATGGGGAGATGGGCTCCCGCCCACGGAAAAGCCAGGCCTGACGCCGGGGGACGTTACCGCTGGGGAATGGTGCCGAATTAAAAAACGTTGCGGCCCTGAAGGCGTCCGATAAAAAACCCCGGCCTGCCGCAAGGGCAGAACCGGGGCCGATTCGCAGAGGCGCGCTCAGTAGGCGAGGCCCATGGAGCGGGAGGTTTCGTCGCCGAGGTACACGCGGATGCTGAGGAAATCGGTGGGGCAGGCAGTTTCGCAGCGCTTGCAGCCCACGCAGTCTTCGGTACGGGGGGAGGAAGCGATCTGGCCGGCCTTGCAACCGTCCCAGGGGACCATCTCGAGCACATCGAGGGGACAGGCCCGCACGCACTGGGTGCAACCGATGCAGGTGTCGTAGATCTTGACGGCGTGGGACATGAGCGCTCGAAAGGCCGGCGTGAGGCCAACGTACCCACCACCCCCCGAAGGCGGCTCATCGGAGGGCCAGGCCGTCACCCTTGTTCATACGGTCCGGAGAGGGGGCACAGGGCCGACCCGTAGGATGCGGCCTCCCACACAGCGGCCATGTCCCAGGAAGCGATCTTCGAGAAAGTGCGCTCGATCGTTGCCGAGCAGCTCAGCGTCGATGCAGCGGAAGTCAAGCCCGAGTCGAACTTCCAGAACGACCTCGGCGCCGACTCCCTCGACACCGTCGAGCTGGTGATGGCCCTGGAGGAGGCCTTCGACATCGAAATCCCCGACGAAGCCGCCGAAGGCATCACCACCGTGGGCGATGCCATCAAGTACATCCAAGAGAAGCAGGCCTGAGGCGCCCATGGTGGAGGGACTCCGCCGCGTCGTCGTCACCGGCCTGGGCGCGGTCACACCGATCGGCAACAACGTTGCCGCCTACTGGGAGGGACTGCGCACCGCCCGCAATGGGGTGGCGCCGATCACCCTGTTTGATGCCACGCGGCATGCCTGCCGTTTCGCCGCGGAGGTGAAGGATTTTGATCCGGCCGGCTGGCTGGAACCGAAGGAAGCAAAGCGGTGGGACCGCTTCTGCCAGTTCGGGGTGGTGGCGGCCCGGCAGGCTGTGGCCGATGCCGGCCTGACCATTGATGACAGCAACCGGCATCGGGTGGGTGTTTCGATCGGCTCCGGCGTGGGCGGGTTGCTGATGATGGAAACCCAGGCCCACGTGCTTGCCGATCGCGGCCCGGACAGGGTGAGTCCGTTCTGCGTGCCGATGATGATCCCCAACATGGCCACCGGCCTAGCGGCGATCGCCCTCGGCGCCAGGGGTCCCAGCAGTGCCGTGGCCACCGCCTGCGCCGCCGGCTCCAATGCGATCGGCGATGCCTTCCGCCAGATCCAGCTCGGCCTCGCCGACGCCATGGTGTGCGGCGGCGCCGAATCGGCCATCACCCCCCTCGGCGTGGCGGGCTTTGCCAGCGCCAAGGCCCTGTCCTTCCGCAACGACGACCCGGCCACCGCCAGCCGTCCCTTCGATCTGGAGCGCAATGGCTTCGTGATCGGTGAAGGGGCTGGCGTGCTGGTGATTGAGAGCCTGGAGCACGCCATCTCCCGGGGGGCCACGGTCCTGGCCGAGCTGGTGGGATACGGCGTCACCTGCGACGCCTACCACTACACCCTGCCTTCCCCCGGGGGCGTCGGAGCCGCTGAAGCGATCCGGCTGGCCCTGGCGGACGGTCGCCTCGCGGCCGAAGAGGTGAGCTACGTCAATGCCCACGGCACCAGCACCCAGGCCAACGACAGCAACGAGACCGCCGCCATCAAGGCGGCCCTCGGCGAGCACGCCCACCGGATCCCGGTGAGCTCCACCAAGTCGATGACCGGCCACCTGCTTGGTGGCAGCGGCGGCATCGAGGCCGTGGCGGCGGTTCTGGCGATCGGCCACAACCTCGTACCGCCTACGATCAACTACCGCACTCCCGATCCCGCCTGTGATCTGGATGTTGTGCCCAACCAGGCCAGGGAACACCCCGTTGATGTCGTGCTCTCGAACTCCTTCGGATTCGGCGGCCACAACGTCTGTCTGGCATTCCGCCGGATGACCTGATCGCCGCGCCGCGGCTTTCCCATCCCCGGGACCCAGTCCACCTTTTTCTACCGCTAGCCCCACACCCCCGAGCTCCCATGGTCGCCGCTCCCACCACCTCGGTCGAGACGCTCTGCATCAACAGCATCCGCTTCCTGGCGGTCGATGCGATCAACAAATCGAATTCGGGCCACCCGGGCCTGCCGATGGGCACCGCTCCCATGGCCTACGCCCTGTGGGACAAGGTTCTGCGGCACAACCCCAAGAACCCGAAGTGGTTCAACCGCGACCGCTTCGTGCTCTCGGCCGGCCACGGCTGCATGCTGCTCTACGCGTTGCTGCACCTCACCGGCTACGACTCGGTGACGATCGACGACATCAAGCAGTTCCGCCAGTGGGGCTCCAAGACACCCGGTCACCCCGAAACCTTCGAAACCCCCGGGGTTGAAGTCACCACCGGCCCGCTCGGCCAGGGCATCTCCAACGCGGTGGGTCTGGCGATCGCTGAGGCACACCTGGCGGCCACCTTCAACAAGCCCGGCCACACCCTGGTGGATCACTACACCTACGTGATCATGGGCGACGGCTGCCATCAGGAGGGCGTGTCCGGAGAGGCGGCCTCCTTGGCCGGTCACCTCGGCCTTGGCAAGCTGATCGCCCTCTACGACGACAACCACATCACCATCGACGGTGACACCGCGGTGTCGTTCACCGAGGACGTGCTGAAGCGCTATGAGGCCTACGGCTGGCACGTTCAGCACGTGGCTGACGGCAACCACGACGTGGAAGGGATCCGCAAGGCGATCGAGGCGGCCAAGGCGGTCACCGACAAGCCCAGCATGATCAAGATCACCACCACGATCGGCTACGGCTCCCCCAACAAGGCCAACACCGCCGGTGTGCACGGCGCTGCCCTCGGGGCCGAGGAGGCCGCCCTCACCCGCAAGGCCCTCGACTGGAACTACGGCGACTTCGAAGTGCCTTCCGAGGCCTACGACCAGTGGCGTCAGGCGATCGAGCGCGGTGCCACCGCCGAAGCCGAGTGGAATACCGCCCTGGAGGCCTACCGCGCCGCCTTCCCGGCCGAAGCCGCTGAGTTCGAGCGCCGCCTGCGGGGCGAGCTGCCCCAGGGCTGGGATGCAAAGCTCCCCAGCTTCAGCCCCGAAGACAAAGGCCTGGCCACCCGCCAGCACTCCTACAACGCCCTCAACGCCTTCGGCCCGAGCCTTCCTGAGCTGATCGGCGGTTCGGCCGACCTCACCCACTCCAACCTCACCGACATCAAGGGTGAGAAGAGCTTCCAGAAGGGCGCCGAAGCCAACCGCTACCTGCACTTCGGGGTGCGCGAGCACGCCATGGCGGCGATCATGAACGGCATCGCTTATCACGGCAGCGGCCTGATCCCCTACGGCGGCACCTTCCTGGTGTTCGCGGGCTACATGATCGGCGCGATACGCCTCTCCGCACTGAGCGAACTGGGTTGCATCTACGTGCTCACCCACGACTCGATCGGCCTGGGTGAGGACGGCCCCACCCACCAGCCGGTGGAAACCCTGGCCAACCTGCGGGCTATCCCCAACCTGCTGGTGATGCGCCCCGGCGACGGCAACGAAACCATGGGCGCCTACCAGGTGGCCGTGGCCAACCGCAAGCGCCCCACCGTGCTGGCTCTCAGCCGCCAGGCGATGGCCAACCAGGCAGGCTCCACTGCCGCCGCCGTGGCCAAGGGCGGCTACATCCTCGAAGACAGCAACGGCACCCCCGACCTGATCCTGATCGGCACCGGCACCGAGCTCGAACTAGCCACCAAGGCCGCCGCCGTGCTCCGCGCCGAAGGCAAGAACGTGCGCGTGGTGTCGATGCCCTGCGTGGAGCTGTTCGAGGAGCAGGATGCCGCCTATCGCGAATCGGTGCTGCCCGCCGCCTGCCGCAAGCGTGTGGTGGTGGAGGCCTCCAGCTCCTTCGGCTGGCACAAATACACCGGCTTCGACGGTGACACCGTGTCGATCGACCGCTTCGGCGCCTCCGCACCCGGCCCGGTGTGCCTGGAGAAGTTCGGCTTCACGGTGGACAACGTGGTAGCAAAGGCCAAGGCGCTGGGCTGATCGCCCAGATCCTCAGCCACCCTGCAACCAACCTGCAGCCCCGCCATTTGGCGCGGCTGCAGGCCACGGATGCCGGGGATACGCTGCAAGTCAAGGCACCAGACTGGCTGCCCGCAGATGAAGGCGCCGCATGGAGACCCGTACGATCGCGTTTGTGGCCTCCTGCCTGAATGAAGCGGGCAACGTGGCCGAACTGCACAGGCGTTGCCTGCAGTCCTTCACCCGCTTCAGCAGCCAGCATGGTAGGGAGGAACGCTGGCGCTTCGCGATGACGCTGGCCGACAACGGCAGTAACGATGGCACCGCGGAGGCACTTAGGGCCCTGAAGGAAGCGGACTCCAGGGTGCAGGTATTGATTAATTCCCGCAACTACGGCCCGGAACCGTCAGTGGTGAATGCCTTCGCCCACACCGAGGCAGATCTGGTGGTGCTGCTGGCGTCGGATCTGCAGGACCCGCCGGAACTGGTTGTGGCAATGCTCGAGACCCTGGAGGCCGCCGGCGAAGCGATCGATGCTGTACTCGGCTGCAAACGCTCGCTGCCAAGAGGGCCCCTGCTCAATCTGGGACGCTGGTGGTACTACCAGCTGCTGGCCTTCGGAACACGCACGCAGAGGGCACCAAACGGCTTTCACGGCTTCGGGGTGTACAGAGCTGAGGTGGTGCAGGATGCCGTGGAGTTGTGGCGCCAGACCGCGATGAACCTGCGCCAGGCGCTACGCCTGAGCAGCCATGCACCGGCAAAGTTCGATTACGACCTCTCGGCCCGCCGCTCCGGTACATCAAGCTATCGGTTGCTGGGCTATCTGCAGGAAGGGCTGGAGGCCGTGTTCTCCGGCGATGCGATCACCACACGGCTCACGATGCGGATGGGTCTGCTGGCCCTGCTGGCAGCGATCGGGATCGGCCTGGCGGTGGTGGTGAATGTGGCGCGGGGCACAAGCGGCTACGCGGCTGGCACGCCGACGGTGATGCTGCTGGTGCTGGCGAGCCTTGGCATCCAGGCACTACTGATCTCGATGCTGGCCTATCAAATTGAGAATCTGAATCTGCCGGTGAAGCGGCCGGTGGTGCGTTGCAGGCGGATCGAGAGCAGGGAGAGGGCGGAGGTGCATGCGACAGCTCCCTGAGTGCCCGATCTGCGGTGGAGTGGAAGCACGGCGCTGCTGGGCGCTGGTCGCACCATTCGCTGGCGCTGGCCAGTGGTCGGGCTTGATTTTCTGGCCACGCCAGCACGGGTGAAGCTGGGGCTGGTGGCGGTGCCGCTGTTTGCGAAGCTGCATGAGCATGGGCAGTTTTTCACGGAGAGATCTCTGACGCAGCTCGCACAACACGCAGGCCTGGTGGGGCTCGAGAGCGGATCATCGTCTGGAATGATCCTGTGGAAGCAGACGAGCGCGATTGGCTTGATTGGCACGCCTGAAGAATCAGTCAGCTGAAAAATGTCTTTTGGCCTTCTTCCTGGAAACGGCATAGACAGCCCTCTGCACGCGACGCCGTAGGAGCCGCTTCGCCGCCGCGGGCAACGGCAACCAGATCGACTGCAAAAGAACGTAAAACGTACAACCCAGAAATCCCGCCGTCGAAGCGATGTAACCAGCCCGCCATGGCGATTCCAGGCCCTGGGACCATTCACGAAGCGCCATGGGCTGATTTCCTGCAACTTGGCTGGAGCAGGTGACGATAGCCGGCATATTCCATTGGGATTCTGAGCCCTCACTGATGGGTAGAGCACCAAGAAGCCTGATCTCGTGTCTGGAAGGGAAATAAGCGAGCCGCATCAGACGAACCTGCGCCAGCCAGCGACCCAACACAAGCCATTGAGATCTGCTGCCGGAGATTAACCGCTGCCGGCAACCCTCGATCAAGCCCTGACGGATCGCATCCAATTGGGGATAACCCTCCAGCTCATGGCGTCGGCGCTGGGGATCCACATCAAGGATGGCCTCAACACGATTCTCAATCTGGCGATAGCCCATGACGGTCCCATGACGAGCCCTGAAAATGGGTTCCAGGGCAAGGCCAAGTTCAGGTAATGCGGCCTCCAACAGATGGTGTCCACGCCGCAGGTCGGAAAGCAAACCCACCTTGTTGGCCAGGGTACGCTTCCCTCCCACCAGGCCTTCATCCCAAAGTCCGAGATAAATGCCCTGGAGATCGGGAGCGAGGGGATCATCAGCAAAAGCTCCAACAAGTGCATCTTGGATGGAACCGCGCCAACCAAGGTCAACAAGCACGACTCTGCGAGCCTGGAAGTAACCAAGCTGGCTAAGATAATGCCGCAGCAAATCACGCTGTCTAACCACCTCCTCCGCGAACTTAACCTGAAAGGCTTGATCCCCCAACAGTCGAACCAGGCGTAGATCCTGGCATGGCGTTGGAATGGGTTCAGCCAACTGCGTGAAGCCCGCCGAATGGATCAAGGGTATAAACGGCTCTGGATCGATCGACAGAGCACTGAACAGGGTCTGCAGACCCCGGTTGTGGTGGCGGAGACCCAGCAATTCGGAGACCAGGGACAGATCCAGGTTGCGCCGTGATGGCGTGAGCGTGGAGCGGCGGGAGAGCAATGCATAGTGAACAGGAGCTGGAGGTTGCAGGTCCACTACCTCCATCAGTCGTTGTAGCAGTTCGCCATCGCGAGCGACATAAAGGATCAGATCAGGCTGTAAACGCTTAAGCTGATTCTGAAGAAGCGCCAGCGCTGGAAAGATAAAAGCACTGAAGGTGTGTCGGCCCAAGGTCCATCCAGAAGGTTTTTCAGGAAGCGTGCTGCTAATCAACCATCGCCTACTTGCCGTTGGGATGGATGTCGACCCAATCCAACGAGAGCGAATGCCTCTTGAGGCTGGAGCAATCACATCAGACCACGGATGATCGCCGACATGTAGAATACGTGATGGAGCGATGGATTCCTGCTCAAGAAGATGGTCAAAAAGCTTGCCTGAAAACTTGGTGCGGCCTTGGGCGGAGGAGACATAAACAGCTGAGAAGCCGCTCAGACCATGGCGTGCCAAAAGGTCTGCGAGAGCCCCAGCAGCCAAGTACATATCAGATGTGATCAGGATTCTCAGGCCAGCCTGCCTGGCACGCTCCAGCAGCTGCACTACGGCCGGATCGGGCCAGGTGACGGAAGCGATCGCATCGATCTCAAGGGACTCGAGACAAAGGAGGAACTCCGCATCCCAATCGCTGCCAAGTCCTGCCAAGCGCAGGGTTTCGACCAAGAGCGCCCGGTGGGTGGGTTCGGGATCGGGTCGACCAGAACCGGATGCTCTGATGGCTGCTCCCCAGGCCTCATGACGAGCAGCCATCAGGCGATCGGCAGGGATCGAGAGCATGTGCCCTGCTTCATCGGCCCAGCCGCGAATCCAGCGTGCTTCCCCATCCGCAGCGCGGCACAACAGTGTGTCAAAGATGTCGAGGGACAGAATCGCAGGCTTCTCTTCACCGGAGAAAAGGATGGGGGCTGCCCGGAGAGCCATAGCGGCCGAGCGGCTGAGCTTGCGGAGCACAGCTACCGGCGTCACAGGCCTAGGGCGCATTCGGTCTGTCGGACAAGGGTGTCGACGCTGAAATGCTCGGCGATCCTGCGTCGACATGCTGTAAGCCTGTCGGGGCCGATCTGCGCTAGGGCCGCTTCCCATGCATTCGCGAGAGCCCCAGGGTCCCGTGGCGGCACCAGTGTGCCTGTAGGTCCCACGATCCACGCCCCATCTCCTACGTCGGTGACGACGCATGGCGTGCCGCACGCCATAGCTTCACCGATCGCATTGGAGAACCCCTCACCGAATGCCGAAGTGGACGTTGCAAGATCCAGACCGTTGTAGAAAGCCACCATGTCCTGACAGAAGCCCTGCCAGCGGAGTACATCGCCGAGACCGGAAGCGCGAAGCGCCGCCAGGGCCCCAGAGCGGTAGGGATCAATGCCCTCCCCCACGCAGACGAACCGAACATGGGCATGCCGTGATGCAACCTCCTTCGCAGCCTTGGCGAATGTGCCGTGGTCCTTCATCGGATCCAGCCGGGCTGCCATCCCAATAATGCGCTGACCTTCGCAAACACCCCACGTCTCGCGCTGACGCCGTCTGAGCTCCAGATCGGGTCGAAACCGGACAATATCGATGCCGTTCGGTATCACCTCTAGACGCTCATGCGGATACCCAAGCCGTATGACATGGGCTGCGCCAGCATGCGAATTGGCAATCAGTACATCGGCCGTGCGGGCTCCGAGGGCGTTGAGCCTGGCCAGTATTCGTCCACGGAGTTCGTAGCGGTGGAGATGTAAGTTCGATGCCCGGATCCCCCAGGCAATCCGGGCATGAGGCAACCAGAGGCGTGCGGTGGAGGCGAAGAAGTTTCCAGGATCCAGGTAGCCATGGATCACATCAGGCTGGAAGTGCGTTAGAACCCGTCCGATACGCCTGGCGAGAAATGGGACGTTTACAAGGCTTCCGTCACCGGGGGGCACTCGTAGATGCATCACATTGGCTTGGAGCAGATCCTCCGGATAGGCGAGATCATCGATCCAGGTGATGATGGCGCAATGATGGCCCCTAGCTCCCAGCCCCCTCGCCAAAGCCAGTATTTGGCGCTCGGCGCCACCACCAGTGAGTGATCGGATGATGAAGGCGATGCGGGCCATCGGACAGCTAGAGGATGCGGAGTGAAGCGTTCGTTCTCCAGCATCATCGCTGGCCTGCCCTCTGGAGGGATCTCCAGAGGGACAGAAAGCCCTGGGATGCTGGTGGTGCAACCATCAAGCTGGTCAACTCAGCTTCCGTCCTCGCAAACAGCTGCTTTGTGCTGAAGGATTCTTTGATCCTTTCCCTGCAGCTTCGGCCCCTGTTCGGACTGAGTATTGTGAGAGCCGCATCGATGGCTACGGCCAATGCGTGTGGATCGCCAGGTGGAACAACAGTACCCAGCGGGCCCACGATCGTTCTGGCGTCTCCAACATCGGTGACTACACATGGGGTACCACAGGCCATGGCTTCCGCGATGGCATTAGAAAATCCTTCTCCGTAGAGAGAGCAGGAGCAAGCCAGATCAACAGCGCTCCAGAAAGCCGATGGCTCGTTACATTCACCGATCCACAGGAAACGATCCCCCAAGCCTGACTGTCGGATATCCCGTAGCAACCGGCCTCGGAACGGCTCATAGCCCTCTCCAGCTGCCACAAAACGAACATCTGGGCGGTGTGCCATAAGCTTGGCTGCTGCGAGAAGGTCGCAGTAGCCCTTCATCGGATCCAAGCGAGCAAGGATTCCCACGATCCGATCTTCGTCTGAGGCACCCCAGTCCTTCCGAAGCCGCGCTCTGTCGATTGGAGCAGGATGAAAGGCGAGGGTATCGATTCCGTTAGGGATGACCTTCATCCGCGCAGATGGATACCCACACCGGATGGCATCTCGAGCACCAGCCTGAGAATTGGCAATGATGAGGTCAGTACTCCGAGCGAAGAGGTTGCAAAGGAGGTTCATCAGTATTGTTGTCCCATCGTAATCACTGAGTCGTATCGCGGTACTTCGTACTGACCAAACGATCCGAGCCTTGGGAACAGCTAGGCCGGCGACACTGGCACCCAGATTTCCAGTGGTGAGATAGCCATGGATGACATCAGGCTGAAGTTTTTTCGCTACTTTGGCAATTCGGTAGAGCAGCCCAGGGAGCCCTCTCCAGCGACCATTATCACCCCTAATCCTGATGACGTTTACGCCGGCCGAGTGGAAGCGCTCCTCTGCCTCTTCCGCGTGCTTCCATAGCAGCACGGAACAGGAATGGCCTCGGTGCTGCAGACCTGCGGTTAAAGCAAATAGCTGTCTTTGCGCCCCGCCAGTGTCCATGCCATAGATTAGAAATAAGATGCGTAGCATTATGGTTTTTGGGCAACGGCATATAGGTTCGGCCATGGGGAAGGACCGATAAGGCGACGGAGCCGATCAATGTGAACTGCAGCTCCACGCAAATGAGTGAAGTACGTCGTCTTGCAGCGAATGACGCGAAGATTGTTCCTCTCGAGCTCTCTGGAAAGTGATCGCCGAGTGAATGATCTGAGATGCTGGATGGGGTGAAAGATGCAGCCGCAATGTGGACACATGTTCATAGCTGCATCAAGATCCTCGTTGTTTGGAGTGGTAACAAAGAGAATGCCTCCTGGTCTAAGTGCACGGCTCATCTCCTTTAGCAGAGCAGAAAGAGCCTCTTCGCGAAGATGCTCAATCACTTCAATCAGAAGCACGGCATCAAGGCTGCGAGAATCAACAGGAAGAATCTCTGCAAAGACCTCTGCTCGGATGAGATTAGGGTGCCGAGAGAACCTTTCCTGAAGTGCCCGAATAGAGTCTGCGGAACTGTCGACGGCAATCGTCTTGAAGCCGTGGTCAAGTAAATTTTTGGTTAGATATCCTTTGCCAGCTCCAAAATCAAGAACCGTGCTAGCTGGCGCAACGAATCGCTTGAACTCATTGACTACTGAATGTCCAACGATCCGAGAAAAATAACGTGCATTGAAGCGTGGCTCAATACTGTAGGCATCCCAGAATTCGGTTATCTGCTCATTGGTCCACTCCAGCTCCCAGCTCTTAAGAGTCACTTCCAACCCGAATAATTTACTCGCATCTTACTGCTTGCTCTTGCCAGATGACAACGCTTACTTCCTGATGCAAGCTCCGATCCTGATGGCCGTTGTGAAGGGAGGAAGCTGGGCTTGGATTCACATCGCCATGCACGCCCTAGTTGGATTCTCAGGATCGGCCATTCTGGTAGCGGAGGTCTCCACTCATGGAGTTACTCAGCTTGGCAAGCATTTCCTTGCTGGGTCACGGCCTGCTTCGCTTATCTTGAAGGATGAGTATAGAATTGCTTGCAAAGGCTGAGGTTGTTCTGGATCATCAGTTTGACTGGATCGGCAAGCTGCGCTCCAGCATGCGTCTAGCCGGAACCTTTTGGGTGGCTAGACAGTCCATGGAGCACTTGGAATCCATCAGAATCAGGGAACTAGATCATGTTTGTTCACTATTGCCGGCCGGCGGTCGTCTTCTAGAGATCGGGGGTGGTACAGGTTGGCAGGCAAAGGAGTTGGCATCTAGAGGATATGATGTTGTATCCATTGATGTCTCGACCAGCAACTATCGGGCAAGCAGAGTATGGCCAGTTATAGAGTATGACGGCTCTATAATCCCATTTCGGGACTCAGAGTTTGATATCATATTCTCTTCTAACACACTTGAGCACATTGGTGATGTGCATGAATTCCAGAGGCAGATCTACCGAGTTTTGAAGGACAATGGAGTTGCCTGCCATGTTCTCCCCTCCAGCTCATGGCGGGCGTGGACGAACATTACACATGTACTCAAATGGTGGAGCATTCCATGGGATCCCCATGGTGAGCATGCCAGTAATGCTTTTTCGGAGATCCTTGCTTTTCGGCGAGCTTGGTGGCGTGCCCTGTTTGTCAGTGAGGGGTGGCGGATCATCGCTGAACAAGGTAATGACTTGTTTTATACGGGAAATTCAATCATGGACTCACGTATCAATATTGAACTACGCCAGCGTATGGCATTGTTTCTAGGCTCTGCGTGTACGGTTTTTCTGCTTTGCAAACGGTGAATCGTTTTGGTCGTAGACGATCGCCTCATGTTCATCCCCACGGTAATGTATCGAATATTCCCAAGGCTGAGATTTCAAAAGGGGTAGCTTACCCCACCAGCAGCGCCTGAATCTTGTTCGTGGCCTCAAGTGTAGTCTGTCTATTCATTACAGCTGTGCAGATGATGTAGACAGATGCAACCACCATTGAGGGGATCAGAATAGTCAGAAACAGTGGGAGCCCGGCTATGTGCTGAATTGCCACGCTTCCAAGCAACCAGGCAACGAGTGCTGCCGGAACTAGCCGAAGAGCACACATGATGGAAGCTCTCCCTATCGCGTGGACTGGGACCGTGGGCCATACGAGCAGGGCCAGCCATGCAAAGGTTGAACCTACGAGTTCCCCTGCGGGAAGGCTGGCAGGCCCGAGGAACGGGCCAATAGATATCATAATGCCAATAGATAAAAATAACCTGGCGCTGCCAAGAATTGCCAACGGCCGAGTGTTCATAGTTGAAAGATACAGTCTGATCAGTAGCCTTGCTGCCAGTTCAATTGGAACGGAAAGCAAGAGAATGGCAAACAACTGCGAGGCCAGCGGAATGATCTCGGCGGCATTGGAGTTGTATCTGCCTAGCCAGAAAAGCAGGACTGGCTCCCTAACGACTATGAGTCCGATGGCAATCGGAATGACAAGATAGGTTGCAATCCGAAGGGTGCCAAGATAGTCTATCCGTAGTGGATGTTCGTCTTCAGCCGCTGAGAGTTTTGCCCAGCGTGCAAATGCGGTGGCCAGTAATCCTGAGGAAGACAAGTCAAGAATCGCCCCTGTCAATCTGGAAGAGCATTCAATGGCGGTGACGACTCCTGTGCCAAATCGAGCGGCAATTATCCTGGACATGAGTGGGCCTAACTGCATCACAAGTGTGCCGAGGCCGATTGGCATGGCTACATGAAGAAACTCCCTGAACGCTGCTGGCCTCGCCAATCTTGGCATGCAGAGAGCAGTTCCTCCAGGTGTTAAAACTACAAGCGTTAGGATCTGTACCGCACTTGCGGAAAACTGACTCAGTGGTAATCCAATTTCTCCCAATGGTTTGCTGAACAACCAAAGCAGGATCACAACACCTGTTTGGCGGGCTAAACCTGCCAATGCGGGAATCCAGGGCCTCGGACCAGCGAGTGCTTCGGCCTCAAGCACAATGGAAAGGGTCTGGAGGACAACAGCAGGTACTAGCCACCATACGAATCGTTCCACGCTGAGGCCAATACCATCCGGGAGAAAGTCACTCTGCAATGCAGCGAGCCCGGAGATAGCCCATGCAACAAGAAGTGTGCCAACTGAGCCGATAAAGGCTAGGTAGGTCATTACGGAACGAGCCAGTTCCCGTGACTCCGAAGCACTTGCGGATCGAACCTCGATGATCTTTGGTACAAGTGTGCTGCTGACAGCATTGAACAGCGGGGCTGAAACCACTGTAAGTACCACCATGGCGAGAAAGAACGCGTCTGTGGTGGCCGTGGAATAGCTGGCGGTGGCGATTGGCAGTTGCAGCATGCTGGGTATCACTGTGATCAGCCCCAGTACGCTGATAATCAGTGATGAGGACGGTCTCAGACGCATCCGGGATCAGCTCCGGTGCAGCCAGGCTTGCAACATCAGAACGTGCCAGAGGGCTTGAGAATGATCCACGTGACCTGAACAGTGCTCCTGCCAAGCGATCTGGATGGGTTCAGACTTCAGCAAACCATCTCGGCTTAGGACGCCAGGATTCAGCAGATCTTCTGCCCACGATCGGAGGGGACCCCTGAGCCATGCAGCGATCGGCACACCAAACCCCATCTTCGGTCGCTCGGTTAGCGCAGGTGGTACGTATCTTGCGAGAATTCGCTTCAACACCCTTTTGCCCTCTCCGTTCCCGTAGGTCTCTCGCAACGGAAGCCGACAGGCCAGTTCGAACACCCGATGATCAAGGAAAGGTGCCCTCGTTTCGAGGCTGGCTGACATCGAGGCCCGATCCACCTTCACCAGGATGTCATCAGGCAGGTAATGAAGTGTGTCAAGCATCATCATCCGTGTGACTGGTTCCTGGATGTGTTGGAGGCGTTCAGGAAGCCGTGGTGAATCCCTTTGGTGTGGAGGGTTGATCATCAAGGCTGATGGGTTTGGCCAGGAGGTCAGTTGCCGAAGAAAGAGCTCATCCCCTGAGGCTTCCAGCCACGATGCGACAGTGCGTAGCTTCGGCTCGAGAACGGGGCTGCGAAGCCGCTCCGGAAGAAGGGGCGAAAGACCTTCAGCCAGTGCATTCCAGCACCCAAGAGGACCTGCCAGGATGACTTTGCCAAGAGGTTTGCGAAGCTGGCGTGGCAGGGCTTGGATGGCACTTCTGGCCCGCATAGTCTCTCTGTAGCGGTCGTAGCCCCCGAACAACTCATCCCCCCCGTCCCCACTGAGGGCGACAGTGACCGATCTTCGTGCCAGCCGTGATACCAGGATCGTGGGTATCTGCGAAGAATCTGCGAATGGCTCTCCGTAGATGCGCGGCAGATCGGACACAACATCAAGGGCTTCGCGGGGGCTGATCATTAATTCCGTGTGCTCTACGCCAAGGTGCCGTGCTACGGCACGTGCATAAGGGGATTCATCGAAACCAGTTTCGGCGAAGCCGATCGTGAAGGTGCGGATGGGTGTCGGGGAAGCGGCTTGGGCGAGTGCCGTCACGAGTGATGAGTCGATCCCTCCAGAGAGAAATGCACCTACCGGCACATCGGCGACTAGTTGTGCTCGCACTGCATCAGCCAGTGCCTTTTCCACTATTGAATCGATTTCTTGACTTGAAGCGCCCTCGAGTGAGGTGGTTTGACCGATTAAAACTTCTTCCGGCGCTGACCAGTAGGCCTCTTCATGGATAAGCTCCCCAACGCGGTTGAATGTGAGCACTGATGCGGGCGGTACCTTCCACGCTTCTCTATAGATCGTTCTCGGTGCTTTGATCCAACCAAACTGAAGATACCCATGAACGGCCACTGGGTCGATCGTCCCCGACCAGTTGGGATGAGCACGGAGTGCCTCCAGTTCAGATCCGAAGAGCAGAAGGCCGCCACTTCGGGCCCAGTACAAAGGCTTCTCTCCAAAACGATCACGGCTGAGAGTGAGAAGTTTCTCCTCCTGATCCCATAAAGCGAAGGCGAACATCCCCACCGCAGCCTTCAGGGCCGGCAGGACTCCCCACAGTGCGATTGATTCTAGGAGAATTTCTGTATCTGAATGCCCGCGAAGACGTACACCCTGATCCACCAGCCTATCGCGCAGACCCGAGGAATTGTAAATCTCGCCATTATACGCCAAAATATATCTGCCACATCGTGATGTCATCGGCATCCTGCCGTGCGGCGACGTGTCAATCACGGCAAGCCGCACTGATGCCATGGTCAAGATATTTTCTGCGCATGCCCATTCACTTTGGTCATCGGGACCACGGTGGATGATACGATTGACCATTCGGCGAACAATTGAAACCTGCTCATCGCGCGTGCGTTGATCACCTAGCACTCCAGCAAATCCGCACATCAGGCTATTTCTAGAGACAGACGGGTCTCGTCGAACTGATTCTACACCGATAGAGTGATCATCCTGCTTTGTTCCAGCATTTCAAGAAAGTCTGCCGAATTTCTTGGCAGCATTCGGGCTTTAGGCCTGATCTGGCGCAACTGAGCTGTTGCCCAGGTTCAGTAAATCAGAGCCGATGAGAGATCCGTCCCCGTGAGTCTGACTGATTGGCCACATCCACAGAGCCGTGCGCTGGAACCGAGCCTGAGCGTGGTTGGACGAGCGGCGAACAGGACGCTCTCACCCCTCCCAGAACTCCTCCAGGCTCAGGCTGAGCCCTGGGTATCGGGCCCATCCACGAGCATCGTTGCGAGCTCCTCGGGACCAGACCAACTGTTGCGTTCCGAGGCCTCATGGCAGCAGTCTTCCCACCGGGCCATTGCCAGATACAAGCAGTCGTACACCGGGTGATCCAGATGGCAGGCCAGGGCCAGGGCTTCCACCTGCAGGTGGCGGTCGGGTTCAATGCGATCCACCAGTTCAGCGGCCCGGCTCAGCCGCAACCGCAGACCCCTGATGCTGGCCACGCCGCAGTTGGCCGGCCAGGGTGAAGGGGTTCAGCAGCCGGCCGGCGGCCTTGGCCTGCCGGGCCACCACATCGCGTAGGGCGGTGTAATCCTCCCGCTGTTCGTGGTGTAGGGCATAGCTCTTGCCGAGGCCCTCCACGCGGATCACCACATCGGAGCCGCTCATGCCAGTTCGTTGGGGCTCATGGCGCAAAGGGGTTGATCAGGCCGATGGTGGTGTCGCTGAAATGGCGGGTGTTGCGGGTGGCCAGCCGAGCACCCCTGGCCAAGGCAATGCCTGCGATCAGGGTGTCGCGTAGAGATCGCCAACAGGGCCGTCACCGCCAGCGACAGCACGAAGGCCAGGGGCTGGATGCCGGCGCCCTCACCGATGATCGCCCAGCGGAATCCCTCAATCACCCCCACCATGGGATTGAGCGCATAGAGCAGTTGCCACTTCGCCGGCACGATCGAACTGGAGAAACCCACGGGACTTACGTAGAGGCCGAACTGAACCAGAAACGGCACCACATAGCGGAAGTCCCGATATTGCACATTCAGGCTTGCCAGACACAGGCCAGCTCCCATGCTGGCCGCAAAGGCCACCGCCGCCCACAGCGGCAGGGTGAGCAGACGCCAAGTGGGCCACCACTGGAACCACAGCATCAGCACCACAAGAATCACGCTGGAGATCAGAGCATCCACAAAGCTGGTGATCACCGCAGCAGTGGGCACGATCAGGCGGGGAAAATACACCTTGGTGAGTAGGTTGCTGTTCTCGATCAGGCTCTCGCTGCAGCTGCTCAGCGCCGAAGAGAAGAACTGCCACGGCAACATGCCAGCGAACACCAGCAACGCATAGGGGGCATCGCCATTGCTGGGTAACTTGGCCAGCCTGCCGAAGATGATCGTGAACACCACCATCGTGAGCAGCGGCCGGATCACGGCCCAGGCCACGCCGATCACGGTCTGCTTGTAGCGCACGGCAATGTCGCGCCAAGCAAGGATCAGGAACAGCTCGCGATAACGCCAGAGATCGAGCCAGTACTGCTTTTCGATCCGGCCGGGTTCCAGCACCAGCCAGTGCTGGCTGGGATGGTGAGGCTGAGGTCTGGTCTTGCTGATGGGCATCCTGGCGATTGTGGTTGGACGGGCGGCGGACCACAAGCATCAGGGGCATGCTCCTCGGGGCCTTGCCGTGTGATGACGTAGGCGGCTTCTCCAGGCGCCGTAGGCAATCTGGTCAATCCGCATGGCAACGATCCCCCCGGGGGCCCTGGCAACGACGAAGCCGAGTGATGGGCATGGCGACCCTGGCCCGTGGGATCGTGACGGCCTCAGACCTTTCCCTGCCAGCTGGCTCTGGTGAGCCTCTCAGAGGCGGACGGCCGAAGGCCGCGGAGCGTGTCGCGGATCTGCTCCTGCAGGCTCACCTGGTGCAAGCCTTGATGCTGCAGCAGTGCGCTGAACGCTGTGCCATCGCCAACGTAACGATCCGCGGCGGCTGAGGTGATGGAGCGCGGCCCGAGGGTGGCACCCAGTTCAGCGGCCACCGCCGCGGCCAACTCCGCCAGCTCCAGAGCGGGACCGCAGGCATCAAGCCGCTGAAAGCCCAGGCCGATCGTCCCGCCCTGAATCAGCAGGCTCCAGCCCAGACGCATCAGCAGCTCCGCACTCACAAAACTGCGCCACACCGGATGCGGTGCCTTCACCTGGACCGTCTTGCCCTGCAGCGCCTGCAAAATGAAATCCCCCAGCGCAAACTTCTCCGGCCGGGTCATGAACCGACCGGATGCCGCATAGACGCGGAACACCACCGCCAGGCGGGCGGCCCCCTCCCGCTTCAGCAGTGCCTCCTCTTCCTGCTTCAAGGTGGCGTAGGGGTTGCCCTCCAGATCCGGGTGCCGGCCATCCAGCGCTGCCGCCGCTCCGGAGGAGGTGGTCACCACCGGCATGGCCGGCCAGGCCTGCAGCAGGTCCTCCACCTTGGCGGTGATCGCCCGGTTGGTCTCCACGTAGCGCCTCCAGCCCAGCTCCTCCACCTTGTCCCGTGTCAAAAAGGCGAGATGGAGCAGCCCCCGGGGCTGGCTCACCGCCGTGATCGCCTGCAGCGGATGGGCCTGCACCGGACCATGGGGGCTGTCGAAATCCACCAGGCACTCCCGCGACGCAAAAGCGATCACATCCCGCCGCAGGGCCTCGGGGCCATGCACGCGCTCGTAGTCATGCAGCGCCGTGCGGCCGAACCAACCGCTGGCACCCGTAAGCAACAGGGGACCCCGGCTCATGGCTGCGCCCCCAGCACGGCAAGCAGATCCAGCGGCCGACTGAGCCGGTGCTCCGCCACCAGGACCTGGCCATAGCCATAACCTGCCTCCACGAAGCCGAAGCCCGCGGCAACGGCCGCCCGTTGATCCCCCGGGGTATCGCCCACGTACCAGTGGGCCGCGAGCCGTGGATCGCACAGCCGGCGCAGAGCGTCGGCCTTGTCGAGCCAGGCCCCGGGCTCCGGGGCCTGCAACGGTGGCGGCCAGCACAAATGCCGAGCCAGACCGCTCTGCCTGAGCATCTGCTCAGCGATTGGGGCGGGCTTGTGGGTCACCACGTGCAGCCTCCAGCCTCCTTCCTCCAGAGTCTGCAGCAGCTCCAGGGCTCCGTCATAGACCCGGAACTGGCGCCAGCCCTCCTGGTCATGGTGCATGCGGAAGGCCCGCAGCAGCGGCTCGATCAGCCTCTCGGCCTCGCTGGGCGACAGACCAAGCAGGACGGGCAGATAGTCCCGCAAGGGAGGGCCGATCTGCCTGCGCAGGGCCTGGAGCGACGGCGGCGGCAGCGCGACCGCCCGGCAGGCGGCCTCCAACGAGGCGTGGATCCCAAAGGCGCTGTCAACCAGCGTGCCGTCGAGATCAAAGCCGATCAGGCCGGGGGTGCCTGCCGTGCGCATCGTGGGCTCCCTCATCCCGGCTGGACCCTTGCCGCAGCGGCTGGCCTGGCCTCAGGGACGACCGCTGGAGGCCTCACTCCCTGCCCCGCTCCAGGATCACCTGGCGCAGTCCAGGGTTGCGGTTGTAAGGGCCGTCCACATGGTCGATGGTGAGGCGATCGTCGGCGGTGATCGGGCGGATCAAGCGTTCACCGTTGATCACTTCCCGACAAGAGAGCTGGCCGCGATGCAGGGGGATCGCCAGATAAAAATCGGCCTCGAATGTGGCGGAATCGAACACGTAGCCTGCCGGCAGCTCGCGGCGCGCATAAACACCCCGCAACAGCTCATCGAGATAGCGACGCTCCCGCTCCTGGATCGGACGACGCGCCTCCCGGCTACCGCCGCACATCTCCACCGCCTTGTGATACGCCTGGAACCAGGCGTCGATCTGATGGGGAAGCGAGCAATAGGGCGACATCGGCACACCGTCTTGATCGATGTCGATGTGGCGCTCCCAGCTGCGCGCACCCTTGGCATAGCTGATCAGCATCGAGCTGTGCCAGTCGCGCTGCTCGTGGGTGGAAAATCCAATCACATGGCCGGGATAGCGCTGGCGCAAGTAATCGATCTGATTGAGTTCCAGCTCGCTGTCTTCACTCGGGTAGAGCGACACGCAGTGGTTGATCGCCAGCGGGATGTCGCGGTTCTCGAAGAAACGCACACAGTCGTCGATCGTCTTCTCCTTGGCGCCGCCGGTGGAGATGATCACCGGCCGCTTCAGGCGGGCAACGCGCTCGAGCAGCGGCCAGGTGGCGATATCCGAGCTGGCGATCTTGATCAGCGGCAGATCGAACACAGCGCAAAGCTCAGCCGAGGCCTCATCGAAGGGCGTAGCCATCGGAATGCAGCTGCAACGGCGGATCTCTTCCACCAACAAGCGGAATTCGTCGATCGAAAGCTTGGTGGCTTCCGTTTTCTTGATATAGCGCGACTCGGTGTAGCCCTTAAAGGCCGGATGGATGAACGAATCCACATCGCGGAACTGCAGCTTGATCGCCGTGCGCACCGCATTCACCCGCGCCACCATGGCGAACTCACGCACGATGCGCAGGCCCCGTTCCAGATCGCCCCAGTGGTTGTTGGCCAGCTCGAGCACAAACAGGTTCTCGAACATGCGGCGATGCTCCGCCGGGATCACATCGCCCATCAGCCCTCCTGGCGCGCCAAGGCCATCGTGCCGGACTCGCCACGCAGCCAGCCGCGCAACGTTTCCAGCTCCGCCTCCGGCAGCGGAGGGTGCATGTCGTCGAGCGCGGGGGTATGGATGCGACCTTCCACCGCACGGGATTTGAGCCGGGGCTCAAACTCCTGGGCGGGATCTAGCTGCACCACCGCCACCCGTGGCCCCTGCGCCTTCAGCAGAGCCGGCAAGGCCTCAGCCAGTTGCTCCCGCCGCTCCAGACGAGTGACCGCCAATCCAAAGGCCTCCGCCAGGCGGGCAAAATCCGGGAAGGTGACGCCCGATGCCGCTGAGGCCCCATGCTCGCGGCCGAAGAAATTGCTCTGGGTCTGACGGATCGAGAGGTAGCCGCCGTTGTCGAGCACCAGCAGCAATAGATCCAGATCGCTGGCCGCCAGGCTCTGCAACTCCTGCAGATTCATCATCAGCGAACCATCACCGGCCAGGGCCACGGTGGGACCCTGCCAACCCTGTTCGCGGGCGGCGGTGGCGGCACCGAGGGCAGCCGGCAGGTCGTAGCCCATCGAGGCGCAGCCGCTGTTGCTGAACATCCTCCGGTCCGCCTGCATGCGCAGCAACTGAAAAGGCACGATGCAGGCGGTGGCATCGCCGCACACCACCCGGGCGTCGTCGGGAAGGGCCCGATCGAGGGCAAAGATCAGGTGGTAGGGATTGATGCCGGCCTGCGGACGCTCCGGGTAGTCGTCCGGCGTCGGCTCGCGCGTGGCCCTGAGGATGCGGCATCGGTCGCGCCAGGCGGAGCGCTGCGGTTCGAGGCTGCTGAGCCTCGACTGCCAGGCCGGCAGCGCCGCCAGCAGGGCTTCGCAGAACCGGCGGGCATCGGCCGTGATCGCCTGATCGAGCTGCAGATAGGGCTTGGCCAGTTCGGCCGGATCGATGTCCACCATCACGATCCGGGCCAGGGGGGCCAAGGCCGCCCAGTTGTAACTCACCTGGCGGATGTTGAGCCGCGAGCCGATCACCAGCAGCAGGTCGGAAGCCTGCAGGGCCAGGTTGCCGGCCCGGGTGCCGATCGTGCCCGGTCGGCCGGCGAACAGGGGGTGATCGTTGGCGAACACGTCGTGGCTCCAGGCCGTCAGCACGGGCAGGCCCAGCTGCTCCGCCAACCTTCGCGCCGGATCGATCGCCCCGGCCAGTCGGACGCCGCTGCCCAGCAGCAGCACCGGGCGCTCAGCCGCGCTGAGCTGCTCCAGCAGCTGCTCGATCTGTGTCGCGGTGGGCGCCGGGCCGGGATCGGGTGCTGGTGGCGGCGCTGCCAAGGAGGTCGCCAGCTCCGGCCGCTGCTGGCCCTGCAGGTTCACCGGCACCTCCAGCCACACCGGCCCGGGCCGGCCACTGCTCGCCTCACGCCAGAGCGCATCCACCACGGCGATCGGATCGTCACCCTCCCGCAACGACACGAACCGCTTCACGAAGGCCGGCAAGAACTCCGCCGAGCGGGCCTCCTGATCCCCCAGCTGACGCAAGGCAAGCTGGGGGCAGACCTCCACCAGGGTGTCGGTGCGCACCTGACCGCTCACCACCAGCAGTGGAACCGAATCGGTGAAGGCCCCGAAAACACCATTGAGCGCATTGATCGCGCCAGGACCGGAGGTCACACACAAGAGAGCAGGCTCACCGCTGATCCGGGCGTAGCCCTCAGCCGCCATGGCGCAGGCCTGCTCGTGGTGCAGATAAGTGCAGGTCAGGCCCTCGGCCTCGCCGAAAGCATCATTGAGATGCATCGCCCCCCCGCCGGTCACGCTGAAGCAGCGCCGCACACCGAGAGCCACCAGGCGTCGGGCGATCAGATCGGCGGTTCTCATCGGGACCTCTCCATGGCGCCGTGCACGGCCTGTTGCATGCGCTGGAGCATCTCCGGGCCAAGGCCTGGATAAACGCCGAGGAACAGCGCCTGTTGCATCAACGCATCGGCTCCGGGTAGCGCCTCGCCGACGCGACGGATGGAAGCGGGATGATCGCAGCGCTGCTGGAGGAAAGCGGGCTGGCGCAGCAGGTTGCCGCCGAACAACATGCGCGTGCCGATACGGTCGCCTTCCAGCCTGCGGGCCAGCGCCTCGCGACTGATCGCAGCCTGGGAAGAGACTCGCAGCAGGAAGCCGAACCAGCTGGGTTCACTGCGGCAACCGCTCGTGTCCCATTGGAAGCCTTCATGGCTCCAGCCGGTGGCGTGCGTGGGCAGCGAGAACTGCAGCGAACCCATCAGGGAGGACAGGCCGAGCCGGAGAACCTGCCAGTTGGCGCGGCGAGCAGCCGTGAAACCCGCCAGCCGCCGCAGTTGCACCCGACCGATCGCCGCCTGCAGGTCGAGCGGTTTGAGGTTGTAGCCGAGGTGGGAATACACATACTTATGGTCGTAACCCTCCGGCAGCTCGCCCAGCTCCCAGCCATAACGTTTGCCGCAGGTGTTGTCACGGCCGCTCGGGCACCAGCAATCACGACCCCAATCCCTGAGACTCTCGGCGATGCGGCGCAGGCGGCCGTCGCCCCGCACCACGTTCACGGCGCCCCCCTCGCCCGTGGTGAGGTGGTGGGCCGGATAGAAGCTCTGGGTACTCAGGTCACCCCAGGTCCCGGTGTAACGCACCACCCGGTCTGGCCCCTCGTCGAGCCCGGGGCTGTTCTCCGCAAAGCCCAGCGACTCCGCCAGATCACGCGGCATCGAATAGGTGGATCCCAGCGCATCGCAGTTGTCCTCGATCAGCCAGAGGTCGTGACGCCTGCAGAAGGCCAGAACCGCAGCGATATCGAACGGATTACCCAGGGCATGGGCCACCATCACCGCCTTCGTGCGGCCGGGGATGAAGGCACGCTCCAGCTGGTCCACCCTCAGGTTGGCGGTCTCCGGATCAGCATCCACGAAGACCGCGCAGCAGCCGTTCTGAAGGATCGGCGCCACCGTGGTGGGGAAGCCCGCCGCGCAGGTGATGACCTCATCACCCGGCATCAGCCTTCGCTTCGCTTCGATCAATGGGCTGGTCAGGGTGCCTATGGCGATCAGGTTCGCCGAGGAGCCTGAATTCACCATCAGACTGGAGCGCACCCCCAGGAAGGCCGCCAGCTCACGCTCGAAAGCCTCGCCCTCCTCCCCCAGCGTCAGCCAGAAGTCAAGGCTGGCACCCACGGCCGCCTCCTCCTCACCGAACACCCGTGCGGCATAGGGAATGGGCCCGGCCACAGCGGAGGCAGGCCGCCCAGAATCGTCGGCGGGGAGGTGCTGGCCATGCACGAGGGCCGTATAGCGACGAGTTAGCCGCAGAATCTCGGCACGGAGCGCGACCGCATCGCTGACCGGATCGGGCTGGACGATCACCAAATTGCCAGCGGTTAACCCAGTTGGACCTTACCAGTGATGAAGCTGCCCAGGTCAATCCGGGGCAGCGAATTCAGCAGCGGCATGGCAGGTTCCCGCGCCATGGCAGGTTCAGACAACCTCCCGGGGCCGTTCGGCAAGCTGCTGCTCCGCCAGCACCTGCTCCAACCCCTCCAGATCTTCATCTGTAATCTTCGTCTGCATCGGGCAGTGCTTCGGCCCACACATCGAGCAGAACTCGGCCTGTTTGTAGATATCGGCCGGCAGGGTTTCGTCGTGATACTCACGCGCCCGCTCAGGATCCAGAGACAGATCAAACTGCTTGTTCCAGTCGAAGGCGTAGCGGGCCCGGCTCAGCTCATCATCGCGGTCGCGGGCGCCGGGGCGATGGCGGGCGATGTCAGCGGCGTGGGCGGCGATCTTGTAAGCGATCAAGCCGTTGCGCACATCTTCCGGATTGGGCAGGCCCAGGTGCTCCTTGGGCGTGACGTAGCAGAGCATCGCCGTGCCGTACCAGCCGGCCATCGCCGCACCGATGGCACTGGTGATGTGGTCGTAGCCGGGGGCGATATCCGTGACCAACGGTCCAAGCACGTAGAAGGGCGCCTCGCTGCACTCCTCCATCTGCTTGCGCACATTGAATTCAATCTGGTCCATCGGCACATGGCCGGGGCCCTCAACCATCACCTGCACGTCGTGCTTCCAGGCGCGGCGGGTGAGCTCACCGAGGGTCTTCAGCTCGGCCAGCTGGGCCTCATCGGAAGCATCGTGCAGGCAGCCGGGACGTAGCGAATCCCCCAGGGAGAAAGTGCAGTCGTAACGCTTGAAGATCTCGCAGATGTCATCGAAGCGGCTATAGAGCGGGTTCTGCTTGTGGTGATAGAGCATCCACTGGGCCAGGATGCCACCGCCGCGGCTCACGATGCCCGTAAGACGGCCCTTCACCTTGGGCAGGTGCTCGATCAGCAGACCAGCGTGAATGGTCTGATAATCGACGCCCTGTTGACAGTGCTTCTCGATGATGTGCAGGAAGTCGTCTTCCGAGAGCTTCTCGATCGAGCCGTGCACGCTTTCGAGGGCCTGATACACCGGCACCGTGCCGATCGGCACCGGCGAGGCATTGATGATCGCCGTGCGCACCTCATCGAGATTGACGCCACCGGTGGAGAGATCCATCACCGTGTCGGCGCCATACTTCACAGCCAGATGCAACTTCTCCAGTTCTTCGTTGATGTCGCTGGCATTCGGCGAGGCACCGATGTTGGCGTTCACCTTGCAGCTGCTGGCGATGCCGATCGCCATCGGCTCGAGGCCGGTGTGGTTGATGTTGGCCGGAATGATCATGCGGCCTCGGGCCACTTCCTCCATCACCAGGGATTCGGGCAGGTTCTCCCGCTTGGCCACATGGGCCATTTCCTCGGTGACCACGCCTTGGCGTGCGTAATGGAGCTGGGTGATGTTGCCGCCGCTGGCGATCGCGTCGCGACGCTTCTCGATCCACTCTGTGCGCATGACGGGTATGGCGAAGGACAGACTGCGTGGCAAGCGATCCAGCCGGGAAGACGGCCGGATCGCGGAATGAGATGCCTCTGCCGGGGAGGCAGACGGATGAGGTTTGGGCGCAGACCTGAGTTCGACCGCACTTCCCTGCGCCGGCATGACCCGGATCAGGTTCCGAGGGTGTGATCTCAGCCCTGGGGCCTGGACTGCGGACAGCCTGGCCGGGCACCCCTAGTGACAGTAGAAACCTAGCAAGGCCGTAATCCCGGCACCGGCGCCCAAGGACTCTGGGGGCTGAACGTCTTGCTGAGCGGGCCGCCGAGGATCGGGACCGCAACGCGCGATCCACGTCTGACGACCGTTGGAAACTGATCACGGCGCCAGACCCCCAAGATCAGAGGTGGATGGAGCAGCCCTTTGAGCCGATCAGCCTTGAAGGCCATTGAGGGCGGCACCCACCACCCGATGGTCCGGATCGGCCTGCAGGGCGACCAGCAGGGTCCGCGCCTCCTGCCAAGGCAGGGGAGGCTGGCTGGAGGACAGGCCAGGGCCGCCCTCGCGCACCAGGCGCCCCAGGATCTCGGCACCACCGACCCGCACCGTGCCATCCCCATCACGGATCGCCAGCTGAGCCAGCTCCAGAAGCCAGTCCGGAGGCATCTGGGGTTGCTCCGCCAGGGCAGAGAGAATGCTGCAGCGCACCAACCAGTGGGTGTCGACCGCGAAGGCCCCCCGCAGCAAAGGCCAGGAACGGTCCACGCCATAACTGGCCAGGGCATTGGCGGCCTCGGCCCGCACATTGGCATCCTCTTCCTGGCTCAATGAACGTTCGAGAGCCTGCCAACCGGCCTCGCTGCGCTTCACCCCGAGACCCGCACAGGCCAGGGAACGGATCATGAAGGTGCTCTGCTCCAAGCCCAGCAGCAACAGAGGCGTCGCCTCCTCCACAGACACCTCACGCAGACCCACCAGGGCGGGCATGGCGCGGGATGGGTCGCCGGAGGCAACCGCCTGCCTCAGCTGCTCAAGATCGGGGAGGGAGTCCGGAGCGGCATCGGCATCGGAAGCTGCCATGGCCGTAAGAGGGACGACAACGGATCTCCCACTGTGACGCATCCGCTCCGAACCCATGAGCCCGGGACAGATGCGCAACTCTTATGTCACAAGTATGTCACAAGAAAAGTCGTTAGATTAATGCATTCGAAACCAGCCCACATGCAAATTAGGGCACGACTCGCACCCTGCCATAGCGAAGAAAATTGGCCGGATGCTGATTCATACCCTCTCCATAAGAATCAACGCTCTTCGAAAAGCGAATCAAAAGGAGTACGGCATAACCTTCTTCGCCAACCTCATCCAGACCGTTCCTGACGCAAAGCCCGCAGCATCTCCCGCCGGCGGCAGCTGCGGCGAATGCTGCTGGTGCACAGCAGGCCCGAACCGATCAGCAGGGCCGGGATGGCCTCCCAGCGCGCGCTGCCGCTGCGGTGCAACAGAGCAACCAGGGCCAGGAGGATCAGCAGGGGCGACGCCATTGCCAGCAGGGCAGCCCGGCGCCGAGAGGCCAACGCCGACGGGGCGACGCGAGCCTGGGGAGCAACACCACGGGGAGACACGCCGGCCGGCGGGCACGGGTCCTGCTTCAGCACGGGGATTCCATCCAACGGAGCAAACTGAGGGTGAGCACACGAATCCCCACCGCCAGGCACCCTTCATCCGGAGCGAAGGTGTTGCTGTGGAGCGGGGTACACCCCTCAGGCCCCGCCACCCCGAGCCGAAACATCGTGCCGCGATGACCTTCGAGCAATTCGGCGAAATCCTCGGCGCCAAGCGAGGGCTGTTCCAACCATTCCACCTGGGATTCCCCCAACAGGTCGACCGCAGCCGCCGCCACCAGCCGGGTGAGGGTGACATCGTTGTGCACTGGTGGCGAAATGCGGCGGTAGTGGACGCGGGCCTCGCCTCCATGACCACGGCAGAGGGCCTGCACGGTGTCTTCGATCCAGCCGGGTAGACGCTCGTGCACGGCTGGATCGAGGCAACGCACCGTGCCAACCAGGCGCACGTGATCCGCGATCACATTGAAGGCTTTGCCGCCCTCGATTCTTCCAAAGCTCACCACCACCGGATGGAGTGGATCCAGCCGCCGACTGATCGCCTCCTGCAACCCACTCACCACCCGAGCCGCGATCCAGATCGCATCGGTGCTCTGGTGGGGCCTGGCACCATGACCGCTCTCGCCGAGCACCTCGATCTCCAGTTCGCCCGCTGCGGCAGTGAGACTGCCGCAGCGCACGCCGACCCTGCCCACGTCGATGCTCGGGAAAACATGCACCCCGAACAGGGCCGCCACCCCGTCCATGGCGCCATCGGCACGCATCCAGCCCGCCCCCTGGGCCGTTTCCTCGGCTGGCTGAAACAGCAGACGCACCCGGGCGGTGAGGCGATCGGCCATGGTGCCCAGGAGAGCCGCCACCCCCAATCCCACCACGGTGTGGATGTCGTGGCCACAGGCGTGCATCAGACCCTGCTGGGAAGACGCCCACGGCAGCCCCGTGCGCTCCTCAATCGGTAGAGCGTCCATGTCGACCCGCAGGGCTACGACAGGGGCATCGACGGGGCCCAGCTCCGCCATCACCCCGGTGCGTCCGATCCCCTCCTGCACCTGCCAGCCCCAACGACGCAGCTCCCCAGCCACCAGAGCCGCGGTCTGCCGTTCGTGGCCGCTCAGCTCGGGATGGCGATGGATGTGGCGACGCAGCCCAATCAACTCCGGCAACAGATCCTGGAGCTCGGCTTCCAGAACGAAGTCCGGCTTGGCATTGCAGTCGGAAAGGGCAGGCGAGAGAGACAACCAGATTCAGGAGCAGAGGTTTGAGTTTAAGGGAGTCATTCTGAAAAGCTGTTGCCGATCTGTCACAACGAGCAGGAAGGCATAAAGAGGGGACTGGAGGATCTAATGACTTTTCAGCCATGACATAGACCGAGATGAAATGACCTGACACAAACCATGAAAGCAGAGCGTTCAAGCAAGGAGTCGCCTGAATAAATCTTGACAATCTGATTCTCTCGGCCCTCTTTTCGTGAGGCTGGAGCACGATGACACTGGCTCCTGCATTTAGACCCATGCCTACAAGAGCACAGTGCAACTTCACGAAGGATCAGCCAAGTCCCAACACCATCTTCAATGGAACCCGCTGATTAAAACCATTTGCATTGGTTTACTGCTTAATCTTTTGTCGATGTTCGGATGACTATGCAGGCAAGCCTGCCGTTCCATGAATGCCGATCACACTTGCGGGCAGCCTGGATTTGAGCAACAGCAAACCTCCACCCGCTGGACGTGAATCATCCAGGCCGATCTGCCCTAGAGCGGTTGCTTACCAGATTCAGAAACCGCTGCAACGCCTCCACAGGACCTGGCGGCCACCGGCGGATCCCCAGCAACCACTCCGAGTCGCGGTAGCGGGGATCAAGCCCCGATGCCGCAGCCCAATGGCTTTCTGCCTCACCGCTGGCGCCCCGTTGCCAGAGCAGGGCAGTGAGGCCAGCTCTGGCATCGGCAAAGAAGGGATAGCGACGGATCAGCGAACGCAACTCCCGCTCGGCCGGCTCCAGATCGCCCAACTGGAAGGCGGCGAGGGCCGCGCTGGAGCGGGCCATGGCAAACCCCGGCCGGGCCGCAGAGGCGGCTTCAAAACACCCACGGGCCGCCTGCCAGTCGCCGCGGGAGCCCTCCACATTGCCGAGGTTGTAGAGGGCCGAGGCATCGGCAGGATCGCGCTCCAGGATCCAGGCGTAATCGGCGGCGGCGGCATCCCAGCGGCCGAGCGACTCTTCGGCGGTGCCGCGGTTGAGGTGAGGGTCGGCGTTGTCGGGCTCAAGCAGCAGGGCCTGGTCCTGATCGGCGATGGCGGCCAGGGGCTGCCCCAGGGCCAACTGCACATTGCCGCGGTTGCTCCAGGCGGCCGCATCCTGCGGAGCCATCTCCAGAACCCGATTCCAGAGGGGCAAAGCCAGATCGAAACGGCCGGCCCGGCTGGCATCCAGCGCCTGTTGAAAGACGGTGGGCAGGGGGACCTCCGCAGCAGGACTGGCCGGGCCCGTCTCCCGGAACGAAGGAGCGATCGCGACGGGTGCCGCAGCGGCGAAAAGGCGCGCCGAATCGAGGGCGGCGGCAGGCGGAAGCCCAAGCAGCAGGGGCACCACCAGCACCAAACACCCAACCAGGCAGCGCCGCAGCAGCGCCCGAAAGCAACGCGGCGCAGGGGTCGCGAGGCCGGGCCGAGCCATGGCGCGAGGGTCGCCAGGCTCTCGGGAAAGCACAGGCAGGGTCATGCCGCCGCCGCTTCGGATCCATCGGCCAGATGGGCCCGACCCGCCTCGGTGACGATGCGGCCGCGGGGGGTGCGCTGCAGAAAGCCGAGCTGGAGCAGGTACGGCTCCACAACCCCCTCCAGAGTGGCGGGGTCCTCGCCCAGCCCGGCCGCCAGCGTTTCCAGGCCGACGGGGCCGCCGCCATAGCCATCCACCAGCATCTGCAGCAGCCTGCGGTCGCTGGCATCGAGGCCGCGGCCATCGACCCGATGCAGCCGCAGGGCCCCATCCACCAGCTCGGCGCCGATGCGGCCATGCCCTCCCACCACGGCCACATCGCGCACCCGTCGCAGCAGGCGGTTCGCGATGCGGGGGGTGCCGCGGCAGCGGCGGGCCACCTCGAAGGCGGCAGCGGGCTCGAGCTCCAGCCCCAGCAGAGAGGCGGTGCGCTCCACGATCGCCTGGAGATCGGTGAGCTCGTAGAACTCGAGCCGCTGGATCAGACCGAAGCGATCCCGCAGCGGCGAGCTGAGGGCGCCGGCTCTGGTGGTGGCCCCCACCAAAGTGAAGGGCGCGAGGGGCAGGCTGCGGGTGCGGGCCGTGGTGCCCTTGCCCACGGTGAGATCGAGGCGGAAGTCCTCCATGGCGGGATAGAGGAGCTCCTCGGCCACACGATTGAGGCGATGGATCTCATCGATGAACAGCACCTCATGGGGCTGCAAGTTCACCAGCAGCCCCACGATGTCGCGAGGGCGCTCCAAGGCCGGCGCACTGGTGATGCGGCAGCGCACCCCCAGCTCCTCGGCCAGCACCAGGGCCATGGTGGTCTTGCCCAGTCCAGGCGGACCGTGCAGCAGCACGTGGTCGAGGGCCTCGCCGCGGCCCCGGGTGGCCTGCACGGCGATTCCAAGCACCTGCTTGAGTTCGCCCTGGCCGATGTAGTCGGCGAGCCGGCGGGGGCGGAGGGAGTCGTCGCGGGGGGGAGAGGGGTCGATGCCAGCGCTGTCTGGGGCACCCGTGAACTCAGGCTGAGCCTTGTCGATCGGCTGGCAAACCGGATCCACCAGGCGGTGCTCTCCGGGCAACGGGGCAGAAGTGGAGGAGACGATGGCCATGGATGGAGGGTATCGGAGGCAACGACACGACGCGAGGTAATGATCAAGCAGAATCGCGGCTGACAGAAAGAAATGGAGAGGGGGCAGAGGCGGAATCCTGATATTGTTTATTCATGTGTGTTCCAACAAGAGCGGCCATAATGCACCTGGAGCCTTGCCCGATGAACGAACGGGGACCGCTCGAAGCAAAGCCAATCGAGATTTCCGTCGTCTCACCTGTGTACGAGGCAGACACAATTGTTGCCCACCTTATCAGAGAAATCACGGCCAGCCTTTCGCTAATTACGGATAGATATGAAATCATTCTCGTCGATGACGGCAGCAAAGATGAGTCCTGGAAGGTGATTTGCGCTGAGTGCGAGAAGGACCGCCGCGTGCGCGGAGTCAAACTCAGTCGAAACTTCGGACAGCATCACGCCATCACCGCAGGGCTGGCTGCCGCCAACGGAGAATGGCCCGACCAGATTCCACTTCTGTATCAGACAGCTCTGGAGGGATTTGACACAGTCTGCGCCCAACGAATCAACCGTAACGATTCCGCCATCAAGAAGCTGTATTCCAAAGTTTTTTACGGACTTTTCAGCTACCTCACAGAAACCAAGCAGGATGCATCGATAGGCAACTTTGGCATCTACAACCGCAAAGTTATTACCGCCATTCTGAGCATGAATGAAGCCACCCGCTACTTTCCCGTAATGGTTCAGTGGGTTGGGTTTAAAAAAACGAAGGCCCCCGTTCTTCACGCCGCAAGATTCCATGGCAAAACCACATACAACACGCGCAAGCTGATACGGCTGGCAGCGTACAACATCATTTCCTTTTCAGACAAACCGCTCAGGCTTGTGGTGCTGTCAGGCATTTCAATTTCAGGCATATCACTACTAATCGGCGCTGGCTACGCACTGGGCCACCTACTTGGGATGGTGACGCTAGCTGGATACACAAGCCTGATCGTCGCGATTTGGCTGACAACAGGGATGGTTATCTTTGTGCTAGGTGTCGTGGGGCTTTATATAGGACAAACATTTGAGCACGCCAAAATGCGACCGCATTACCTGATCGACAAGAGCTGAGGTGGGTGCCTTTTATTGGACAGTTCTGGCCCCTGACATCGTTAACCCCGGGCGGGAGGAACAGGGTTCAATCTCAGTGTAGACCTCATGGGGAGTTCTGCCTCCCATGGAGCTGTGGG
>Ga0114972_10000178_pt1 | contig 45077 bp, 40 predicted proteins | sample M_140807_EF_Meta_FD_87354 | JGI IMG/M metagenome (GOLD analysis project Ga0114972, IMG submission 87354) | Freshwater microbial communities from Lake Montjoie, Canada to study carbon cycling - M_140807_EF_MetaG | ecosystem: Environmental > Aquatic > Freshwater > Lake | place: Lake Montjoie... | reverse complement strand
TCCATCAGAGTATCCGCAAAACGGATTTTCTGTTCTTTGCCCGCCACGACGTGGGCGACGTCCTCCCACATGATTCCCTTCGCGCCGCGTATGCCGTGTTCGATAGGTAAGGTGGTTCGCGGTGCGGTCACTACATCCTTGCCGGCATGGATGATCAAGGACGGACAGCGGATCAGGTGCAGTCGATCCTTGGAATTGAATCCGACGCACGCGTCGATCAGCCGCGAATGGGCGTCGAAGTTTCCGCTGAGTTCTTTCCAGCCACCTTGCGGTCCGAGCAAGCGGTTCTTGTTGGCGTTGTAGTACTCGGCATCAAAAGAGAGCAGGGTCACCACCTCCTGAAAGCGAGCAAAGCCGAGATCGCGATGGATCCAGCGGAACATCTCCAACTGGTCGCGCAGAAAATCATCGACCTCGCACCAGGCGCCCATGTTGAGCATGCTGCGCGCGAGATCTGGTCGGCGAATGGCGATTTCCTGGCAAACACACGCGCCCATGCCAACCAACCCCATCAGGTGAACGTTGCGCAGTCCCAAATGGTCGAGTAGTCCGATCGCATCGTCCGCGTGCAGTGCCATCGTAGAAGGAACGCTCAAGTCATCGCCGGAGTCTCGAATGCCCCGATAGTCAAACACAATGACTTGATAGCGCTCGACCAGTCCGCGTGCGAGGTGACTGTGGTTCTCATGCGCAAACGTTCCCCACCCGCCCATGCACAGGACCGGATCTCCCTTGCCCAGAATTTCGTAATACATGTCGTGACCATTGATGTGCGCTATGGGCATGTTGTGTGCCTTTTTAATGGAGTGGGGAAGTCGTGCCAACCATTCGTATTACGGGTCTGATCCGATGCGACAGCGTAGTCAAATCATGGCACGGCGTCGGTCGGTGGGTAAAACCTCAAATCGGTTTCACCGTGCCGAGAAAAGCCATCGTGACCAGCAGTACGTAGAGCACCAACACCCAGCGGATGGCCCCATCCACGGCAGAGGTGATTGACCGTTCGATGTCAGGTTTGGATCCCTCCGTCGCCAGCCGACCAAAGGCGGGAACGATGGGCCGGAAGGCGTGATCGATACCGATCCCGCAAATGAAGATGCAACCGAGGAACAGCACCTTCCAGCCGAGCCAACCGTCTGGCAGCGGTCCATGCCCGGTGATGGCTGTCAGACCGAGGCCGAGCCCCACCGCCGCCAGCACCCAGTGCAACCATGCGTTGACCCTGCCGAGGTGCGTTGCGATCGGCCTGCCTGCATTGCGTAGCATAGCGAGCATGAGGACTATCCACGCCAGAGCGACGCCCCAGACCCCGATCCGAACCAAGGCTGGGACGACGGGCAACCAGCCACTGGCCGATGCCAGTTCGAGGCTGACCGGCAGCATGGCGGCAAAGGCAAGTCGCGGGGTCAGGTCGATCAGCATGGCCATTCGCAGCGCAAATGACCGCTCGGCAAAGCTGAGATCGCTGCGGCGGGCAGCACGGGCGAGGATAAGGACCCCCAGATCAGCACCTAACCAATAGACAAATAGCAATATATGGACAAATTTCCAGAGGTTGTGAGACAGCATTCAGCGAGATCTCCGTGGGAAAGCCGTTGGGCGATGGATGTACCGCCATCTTCAGGCCATCATACTCAGGGTCCGACCGTGATTAGCCGGGATCCACGAGGCGTCTGCTAAAATAGCGCATTACTTTCAGCCGGGAGCTTGGCGGTGACGCACGCTGTAATCACGGGCTGGGGCAAGTGCCTGCCGCCCGCCGTCCTCACCAATGACGATCTGGCCACCATCATCGACACCAACGATGAGTGGATCGTCAGCCGCACCGGGATCAGGGAACGTCGCGTATCCCATGTATCGCTGGGTGAACTCGGCTATGTGGCGGCCCAGCGCGCGCTGGCTGCAGCTGGACTGAGTCCGCTCGATATCGATCTGATCGTGTTTGGCAGTTGCAGTTACGACGAGTACGTGCCTAATCAGGCCTCCGGCTTGCAGGCCAGACTCGGCGCGAAAAATGCCGCTTCCATGGACGTGAACACCGCGTGTACAAGTTTCCTGTACGCCTTGAGTACAGCAAACGCCCTGATCCGCATCGGTACCGCGCGGCGCGCGCTGGTGTTGGGCGGTGAACTGATCACCCATCACATGGATTATCAGAACCGGGGTGTCTGCGTGCTGTTTGGCGACGGCTGTGCGGCGGTGGTCATCGAGGCCACGGAACGCGAGGAGGGACTGCTGGCGGAGAGTCTCGGCTGTGACAGCGAGGCCCGTGGCACGTTGGTGGTGGAGGGCATGGGCGGCCTGTATGCCAACCAAGGTCGTATCAACGGTCTGGTGCATTGGCATTTCGAGGGCCCGGAGATATTCAAGCGTGCGGTGCTGGGTATGACGGGTGCTTGCGCCAACGTTCTCAGTTCGCAGCGCCTGACCTCCGACGATATCGATCTCTGCATTCCGCATCAGGCCAATCTGCGCATCATCGATGCGGTTGCCAAGCGGGCTGGGGTACCGTCGGAGCGCGTTTATGTAAACGTTCAGCGCTACGGAAACATGTCGGCTGCCACGGTCCCAGTGGCGCTGGTTGAGGCGCTGGAAGAGGGGCGTGTAAAACCGGGTAGCCTGTTGTTGCTGCCGGCCTTCGGCGCCGGGTTGACCTGGTGTGCCCATCTGGTGCGCTGGGGTGAACGGATCACACCTTTGGCACTCAGCGATGCAGAGTTGCCGGCCTGTGACAAAACGGCAATCGAGCTGGTGCGTGGCTTCATGGCGGGCAAGGGCGTGACCCTCTGAACGGAGCTGTTGCAACGATCGGCAGCGCGCTCCGATGAGCGTCCAGCGCACGGCCCTGTTGCAGATGCACTGTTGTGTTGTGCTGTGGGGTGTAACAGCAGTCCTCGGCAAGTCGATCACGCTACCGGCGTGGTCTCTGGTCTGGTGGCGGATGGTCATCGTCAGCGTCACAGCAATGCTGATTCCTGCAGTCTGGCGAGGACTGCTGCAGATGAGTCGCCGAACGGTTGCGGTATTCGCATCCATCGGGATCGTGATCGCGCTGCATTGGCTCGCATTTTTCGGCGCAATCAAAGCTGCCAATGCCTCGGTCGCGGTCAGTTGCCTGGCTGTCGCCCCCGTATTTACGGCGTTGCTCGAGCCGTTGCTCACTCGTTCACGATTCCACTGGCGGGACCTGCTCATCGGGATCGCAGCGATACCCGGCGTGTTGTTGGTGGTGGGGGGCACGCCGAGCGGGATGCGCGGTGGGCTGGCCGCGGGCCTGATGTCCGCCGGTCTCGCTGCATTGTTCGCTACGCTAAATAAGCGGCACCTTCAGTCAGCCGATCCACTCACTGTCACCGCGATCGAGCTGGCCGCAGGCACCGCGTTTTTGACCATGATCGCCTGTTGGATGCCGGATGTTGACAGCTTTCCCGCCTTGCCTCCGTGGCGGGACGTCTGGCTCCTGCTGGTACTGGCCTTGCTGTGCACTTTGTTGCCGTTCGTTCTGGTATTCCGTGCGTTGCGCCATATCAGCGCCTTCAGCTGTCAATTGGCATGCAGTCTCGAACCGGTTTATGCGATCGGACTGGCGGCACTACTCTTCAATGAGCAGCGCGATCTGGATTGGCGCTTTTATGCGGGCGTGTTGGTCATTCTCACTGCAGTGCTTGCACAGGCGCTCAGCGGCTCCCGCGCGCCGTCCGCGTAAAGCCGTCTTGGCGAGGGGAGAGGCGATTGCTGCAGCGTATTCAGTGCGATGGTGTGCGCTGACGATTGGCCCGTGTTTGTCGATGACGGTACGCCACGCGCCAGGCCAGCAACGAAGCCAGAATCAGCGCACAAAGCAGGGGCTCGCGCCAGTCGGCCTTCACCTGCCACCAGAAGTGGATGGCGCCCAGAATCGCGGCGGGATAAATGAGGGAGTGCAGCCGGTGCCAGCGGCGGCCAAGGCGTCTCAGCCAACGGTCAGTCGATGTCACCGCGAGTGGCACGAGCATGAGCAAGGCAGCGAGGCCGACGGTGATGTAGGGCCGCTTGATGATGTCGCGAGCGATCGCCGACCAGCTGAGCCATTGGTCGAGAATCAGCCATGTCAGGAAATGCAGCGTCAGGTAGGTGAAGGAGAACAGTCCGAGCAGACGGCGCAGTTTCAGCAAGGCGGGCTTGCGCCAGATGACCGCAGCGGGGGATACGCAGAGGGTGAGCAGCAGCAGTCGGAATCCCCAACTGCCCAAGGCGTGGATCAGTGTCGCCACAGGATTGGGTCCGAGTTGCAGGGGACCGACACCAATGGCCCTGAGAGTCAGCCACAGCAGCGGCAGGCAGCACAGTACAAACAATGCGGGCTTGGCGTAGCGAGGCATGATCGGAGATCCGAGTCGTGGCTCCGCGACAGGCAGTGCCGCGGTTCGGGGCGTATCAAAATCGGCTAATAATTTCGCGTCAGGTCGAGCCCTGAATACAGACTCGCGACTTGGGCGGCATATCCGTTGAAAGGCAAGGTTGGTTGTCGTGGCGCAAACAATCCGCCTCCGATCCGTCGCTCAGTGGCCTGACTCCAGCGTGGATGATCGACCGCGGGATTCACATTGGCGTAAAAGCCGTACTCATTGGGCGCCGAACGGTTCCAAGAGGTCGGCGGCTGGCGTTCGGTGAAGCGAATCTCGACGATGGATTTGATGCCTTTGAAGCCGTACTTCCAGGGGACCACCAGCCGCAGCGGCGCGCCGTTCTGGTTCAACAGCGTCTCGCCGTAGAGTCCGACTGCCATCAGAGTGAGGGGATGCATGGCCTCATCCATGCGCAATCCCTCCACGTAAGGCCACTCCAAAACCGGGAAGCGCTGGCCCGGCATCTCCGATGGCCGCATGACGGTCTTGAACGCGACGTATTTTGCTCGCGAGGTGGGCTGCAGTCGTTTGATCAAATCGCCGAGTGGAAACCCGACCCATGGGATGACCATCGACCAGGCCTCCACGCATCGCAGCCGATAGATCCGCTCTTCGAGCGCATGAGGCTTGATCAGGTCTTCCAGGGCGAAGCGCCCGGTTACTGCAGCCTCGCCGGAAACGGTGACCGTCCACGGCGCGGGTCGGAATTTGCCCGAATTCTCGGAGGGGTCGGTCTTATCTACGCCGAATTCGTAAAAGTTGTTGTAAGTCGTTATATCTTCGTAAGAATTCGATGATTCCTTGAGGCTCATCCGAGGATTCTTGGCGTACTTCAATGGGGTCCCGCGAGCTTCCGCCTGCTGCCCGGCCAGCAAACCAGAGGCAATCAGGCCGGCCAACACCTGGCGACGATTCAGGTAGGTCGCCAGCGGGGTAATCTCGGACGGCAATGGTCGGTGTGTGACTTGCGGTTTGTTGCGCATTGGCGTGATCGATTGTTGAGGGCGGTGGTCGGCGCATGATAGCGCCAGTGATGCAGCTGTGATGCGCCGGTGATTCGCGAGCAACCAAGACCCGCGCAGGCGTCGGGTGTGATACCTGCGCGGGGTCTTGCTCAACCGCCATTCAGGGCTCGGCAAGAGCGCCTGGGGGCCATTACGCGGCTTTACTGCCTCCGGCCAACTGGCGGATGACGTACTGCAGAATACCGCCGTGCTGGTAGTACTCGCGCTCTTTGGGGGTATCGATACGCACCCGCGCCTCGAACCGGATCGGAGCGCCTGACGCCGGGGTCGCGACGACCGTGACCGTTCGGGCGGCACCGCCGTCCAGGCCCGCAATATCGAAGCTCTCCGTTCCCGACAGGCCGAGGCTTTGGGCGTTCTCGCCATCCTTGAACTGCAAGGGCAGAACACCCATGCCGATCAGGTTGGAGCGGTGAATGCGTTCGAAACTCTCAGCGATGACAGCCTTGACGCCGAGCAGCATGGTGCCTTTCGCCGCCCAGTCGCGCGACGATCCGGTACCGTATTCCTTGCCGGCGATGACTACCAACGGAATGCCTGCGGCTTTGTACTTCACCGAGGCGTCGTAAATCGACATTTGCTCCCCGCTCGGGATATGCAGCGTCACGCCGCCCTCCGTGCCGGGCAGCAACAAGTTGCGCAGCCGAATGTTGGCAAACGTACCGCGCATCATGACCTCGTGGTTGCCGCGCCGAGCGCCGTACTGATTGAAGTCCGCTGGCTGTACGCCCTCGGCCATCAGGTATTTGGCGGCGGGACTGGACTTGGCGATATTGCCGGCAGGGGAGATGTGATCGGTGGTGACCGAGTCCCCGAGCACGGCCAGCGCGCGTGCATTGCGGATATCGCCAACGGCAGACGGCTGCATGGTCATGCCATCAAAGTAGGGCGGATTGCGAACATAGGTCGACGCCGACTCCCACTTGTAGATTTGCCCCTCGGGGATCTTGATGGCGTTCCAGTTCTCGTCCCCGGCGAACACACTGGCATAGCCCTTTTTGAACATCGCCGAGTCGACCGCGCTGGCGACCGAACTTTGAACCTCCGCGGCCGACGGCCAGATGTCCCGAAGGTAGACCGGTTTGCCGTTGCTGCCCATACCGATCGGTTCGTTGTTGAGGTCGATATTCATCGTGCCCGCCAAGGCATAGGCCACCACCAGCGGCGGGGAAGCGAGGAAATTCATTTTCACTTCCGGGTGAACGCGACCCTCGAAGTTGCGGTTGCCGGACAACACGGAGGTGGTGACGACATCGCCCGCGCGGATACCGTCGCTGATTTCTGTGCGCAACGGACCGGAGTTGCCGATACACGTGGTGCAGCCATAGCCCACCACGAAGAAGCCGACTCCTTCCAGTTCGCTCAGCAATCCCGCCTTGCGCAGATAATCAGTTACCACGCGCGAGCCGGGAGCGAGACTGGTCTTGACCCATGGCTTGGAGCTCAGGCCGAGTTTGCGGGCATTGCGCGCCAGCAGGCCAGCGCCAATCATTACCGCCGGGTTGGAAGTGTTGGTGCAGCTGGTGATCGCCGCGATCATCACCGCACCATCGCTCAGTTCGAAGCTGTTGCCGCCCGAGGTGACGGTTGCAGATCCCGTGGCCTGCGGGTTCTTCTGTCTGCGTTCTTCCACCATCTTCGCGAGCGCAGCCTGATAGACGCTCTTGGATACACGCAGCGGCACGCGATCCTGGGGACGCTTGGGGCCGGCGAGGCTCGGTTCGACGGTGGCCAGATCCAGCTCGAGCACGTCGGTGTAATCGGCCTCGCGCATGCCGTTCGTGCGCCACATCCCCTGAGCCTTGGCATAGGCTTCGACGAGGGCTACCTGATCCGCCGGTCGACCGGTCAGCTCCAGATAGCGGATCGTTTCCTCGTCGATCGGGAAAATCGCGCAGGTGCTGCCGAATTCCGGCGACATGTTTGCGATGGTGGAACGGTCGGCGAGCGGCAGACCCGCCAGACCGTCGCCGAAAAACTCGACAAACTTGTCGACCACGCCCTTCTTGCGCAGCATCTCCGTCACGGTCAGCACGAGATCGGTAGCGGTGGCACCCGCTGGCAGCGCTCCCTTGAGTCTAAACCCGATGACCTGAGGAATCAGCATGGTGACCGGCTGCCCCAGCATCGCGGCCTCAGCTTCGATCCCGCCCACGCCCCAGCCGAGTACGCCTAGCCCGTTGACCATGGTGGTGTGGGAGTCGGTGCCAACCACGGTATCCGGAAAGGCCCGACGCGTGCCGCTCTTGTCTTCCGCAAACACGACGCGAGCCAGATGTTCGACGTTGACCTGATGCACGATGCCGGTATTGGGCGGAACTACCTTGAAGTTGCTGAAGGCGGTCTGGCCCCAACGCAGAAATGAGTAACGTTCGCCGTTGCGCGCAAATTCGATCGCACCGTTGCGGCTCAGGGAATCCGCAGCGCCGTATTCATCAACCTGTACCGAGTGGTCGATCACCAATTCGGCGGGTGCAAGCGGATTGATCTCCTGAGGATTGCCGCCCAGTCTGATCATCGCTTCGCGCATCGCGGCCAGGTCGACGATGGCGGGCACGCCCGTGAAGTCTTGCATGATCACGCGGGCGGGAGTGAATGCAATCTCGTAGCTCGGTGTGGCCTTGGCATCCCATTTGAGCAGTGCCTCGATGTCCTGCCGCGTCACGTTGACGCCGTCCTCGAAGCGCAGGAGATTTTCCAGAAGGATCTTGAGCGAGAAGGGCAGACGGGCGAGGTCATGCCCCTGAAGAGCCGTGAGGTTGAAGATTTCGTAGGATTGCGTACCGACCGCAAGCGACTTGCGTGTCTTGAAACTGTCGTTCATCTGACCTCCGGTGAGGGGCATGCGCCCGATTTAGCCGCGGAATTATAACGTCTGTGCGGACGCTGAGACAGACGGCGGATCGATCGCCTCGCGGTAAGTAATGAGTCAGGCAGCAGCGTGAGCCGCCGTAGCCTCGCCGCCGGAACGATCTCGGGCGTGACCGCAGGATTCCACCACGCCGCCGCCAAGGCAGACCTCGCCGCTGTAAAAAACCGCGGATTGACCGGGCGTTACCGCGCGTTGCGGTGTACTGGTGCGAATGCCGCACCGCCCAGAGGCGTCCACCGTAACCGTACATGGCTGGTCGGTCTGCCGATGTCGGAATCTGACCGTGCAGTCGAATGGCCCGTCGTGCGGAACTGCGCCTGCCACCCACACCGCGGGTTCGGTGACAATCTCCGAACTGAGCAATAACGGGTGGTCGTGGTCTTGTACGACGATCAGGGTGTTGCGTTGCAGGTCTTTGACGGCAACGTACCAAGGCTTTTCATGAGTGCCGCGCACGCCGCCCAATTCGAGTCCCTGACGCTGACCCAAGGTGTAATACATCAGGCCGCGGTGCTCGCCCAGTTGTCTGCCATCGGGGGTCTCGATCGATCCCGGTTTGGCGGGCAAGTAGGCAGAGAGAAATTGCTCGAACGGTCGTTCACCGATGAAGCATATGCCGGTACTGTCACGCTTGTCGTGAACCGGCAATGCGTGATCCAGTGCGATACGACGGACCTCATCCTTAGGCAGTGAGCCGACCGGGAACAGCGTACGACCCAGCATCGCAGCGGGCACGGTATGCAAGAAGTAGCTCTGGTCCTTGTTGGGGTCGAGGCCACGCAGCAGCCGCGGCGTCCCCGCTGAGACGTCCGTTCGTGCGTAGTGCCCGGTGGCGAATAGCTCGGCGCCCAGCCGTCGGGCGTGTTCGAAGCAGACGCCGAATTTTATTTCGCGGTTGCAGGCGATATCCGGGTTGGGTGTACGTCCTGCAGCCAACTCGGCGAGAAAATGCGCAAACACACGATCGCGATATTGCTGGGCGAAATTCACGGTATGGAGCGGGATACCAAGTTCCGAGCAGACCTTGCGCGCATCCTGCAGGTCGCTGGCCGCCGTGCAGTAGCCATCCTCGTCGGCGTCCCAGTTGGTCATGAAAAGGGCGTGGACATCGTATCCCGCCCGCAGCAGCAGCACGGCCGCTACGGCAGAATCCACGCCACCCGAGATGGCCAACACGACACGATCAGCGCCCATGGGGTGATTATCGCGGAATCGTCCGCGCTCTGGTATCCGCCAGACGATGGCGGTGCCTCAACCGCTTTGGCGGCGCGCCTCCATCCCGGATTCGATCAAGTGGTTTAGCAGTGATAGAGGATGGCGGACGCCTGAGAGATAGTCATCCACGCAGCGCAAGACCAAGGGGCTGCGCAGGCGAGCTTGGCGCGCCAGCAGGTGGTCCCGACTCATCCATTGCGTGCGGATGATGCCGCGATCCAATGGACGGCCGGCGTCATGGCTGCCCAGCCGGCCGCTGAAGGTGACTCGCAGAAAAGAGCGTGGGGTATGTTCGGGCTGCCAGAGGTAGATGCCGATCAGCGCCTCGGGCTGGAAGGTCCAGCCGGTCTCCTCGAGTGTCTCCCGCGCGGCAGCTTCGATCAGCGTTTCACCGGTCTCCAGGTGGCCGGCCGGTTGATTGAACACGATCCGTCCGGATGCGCGCTCCTCGACCATCAGAAACTGGCCGTCCCGCTCGACTACGGCCGCCACTGTCACGTCGGGTTTCCATACCATGTCGGTCATTATAGGTCCGCCTTCCTTGCGGATAAACGCTCAGTTGTCGCGCGCCCACTCCGGCAGTTCCGACTGACTCAGGCTGCCATCCCAAGCCGCGTTGAAATGGCTCAGGTGGTAGCGGGCGATGGGCTGGTCATTCAGTTCGACAACGCCCTCCCAGCGGGATGACGCCATGCGGTAGGCGACCGCACGGTCATCTGCGACGATGAATGCACAGGCATTGCCGGCGGTTCCACGCGGCAGGTTACGTATATCGATGAAGCTCTTGAGTCGGTGCGCCAAAGACATGAACGCACCGCTCTGCGGCAGGCTGTACTCGGGATCCGCGATCAGCACCTTCAAGCGGGCATGGCTTTTGCCGAGCAGCAGTCGTTTGACCGGGTCGACGAATGCCGGGTGATCGTAAATCTCAGGTTCGAGCTGTCCCGTGTAAATACACAGTGATCGTTCGGCGCGCGCGATGATCTGAGCGGCTGCCTGACGGTATTCCTCAAGGGTCGTGAGGATCTTTCTCGACGCTGCGAAATCCAACGCGTTGTTCATTCGCCATCCCCACCGCACGGTTCATACGCCGGTGCGGTATGCCAACCTCGTCGAATTCAGGCCCGACCGGGCTAAACCCGAGCTTCTCGTAGAAGCCCAGAGCGGACACCTGTGCGTACAGGTAGACCTCCCCGAGACCATCGCGGTGCGCCTGTTCGATCAGGTACATCACGATGGCAGCTCCAACTCCCTTGCCGCGGTACTCATCCAGTACTGCGATGCGCCCGATCTTACCGACGGGGTCAAGGCGGCCAGTGCCAACTACGTCACAGTTTTCGAGCCGGGCAACAACATGCCGGCAGAGCGGGTCGCGCTCGTCCCATTCCTCGGCTTCAGGCACCCCCTGCTCGACGACGAAGACCTGCCGCCTTATGGACTCGAGTGCCACGCGATCAGCCTGCCAAGCGGCAGGATGCAGCGAAATGGCAACGGGATCAGGACTGGCCATGGGAAGGAAGCTCTGGGGCATCAGATGCTGAGTCAGACGTCCTTGGCCAAGCGCGCCGCCAAACCGAGGTAGCTGGCGGGCGTCATTTCCCGCAGTCGTGCTCGTTCATCAGCCGGGATGGGGAGGGCATCAACGAAGGCTGCCAGCGAGTCGGCATCGAGCCGCTGTCCCCGGGTCAATGATTTGAGTTGCTCGTAGGCGTCCGGCACCGCATACCGACGCATGACGGTCTGAATGGGCTCCGCCAGCAGTTCCCAGTTGGCCGCGAGATCTCTGGCCATCAGATCCCGATCGACTTCCAGTCGGCTTAGGCCTCGGGCGATTGATTGCACTGCAAGGTCCGCATGAGCCAGCGCGACGCCGATGTTGCGCTGGACGGTGGAGTCGGTCAGGTCGCGCTGCCAGCGCGACACCGGTAATTTGTCGGCCATGAATCGCAACAGGGCATTGGCGACCCCAAGATTTCCCTCACCGTTTTCGAAGTCGATGGGATTGACCTTGTGCGGCATGGTCGACGAGCCGACTTCCCCGGCGACCACTTTCTGTCGAAAGTAGCCAAGGGAAATGTAACCCCAGAAGTCCCGGCAGAGGTCGATGAGAACGGAATTGCACCGGGCCAGCGCGTCAAAGTATTCGGCCATCCAGTCGTGCGGCTCGATCTGGGTGGTGTACGGATTCCATTCAAGGCCGAGCGAGCCGACGAAGCTGCGCGCAATCGACTGCCAGTCGGCCGCAGGGTAGGCTGCCACGTGCGCATTGAAATTTCCCACCGCACCGTTCGCTTTGCCGAGTATCGCAACCTTGCCGTAGGCATCCCGCGCGCGGCGCAGTCGGTGCACGAAGACTGCCACTTCCTTACCGAGCGTGGTGGGCGTCGCAGCCTGACCATGGGTACGTGACATCATCGCGTCCTCGGCATGCCGATGGGCCATCCCCCGCAGGGAGTCCAGTAGCGCATCGATGCGCGGCAGCAGGACGCGTGCCCGTGCATCGCGGCACATCAGAGCATAGGAGAGGTTGTTGATGTCTTCGGATGTGCATGCGAAGTGCACGAACTCTAGGCGCTGCGCCCAGACCGGGTGAGTCCCGAGCTTGCGCTTGATCAGATACTCGACGGCTTTGACGTCGTGGTTGATTTCCCGTTCGATGGTCTTGACCGTCTGCGCGTCCGCTTCATCCAGATCGTCAGCGACCTGGGCGAGATGGTGGAGATCCGTCGGCGTCAGTCCGCGCAGTTCGACGATGGCGTCATTACCCGCCAGCGCCTGCAGCCACGCGACCTCGACCCGGACTCGTGCCCGGATCAGGCCCGCCTCGCTGAAAATATCCCGCAGGTCGTTGCAGCGGGCGGCGTAGCGCCCGTCCACTGGCGAGAGGGCGGTCAGGGTCGTCAGACTCATGCGCGGTTCCGGGAGGTGTTACGATCGGCGATGATACCGTAGAGCGCGTCCCCGGCGCCTGCGGTCCCCTTTCGGAGCGCAATGATGGCCGACAACGAATTCCGCGTCGAACGCGACAGCATGGGCGAGGTCAGGGTGCCGGCCGAGGCGCTCTGGGGTGCCCAGACCCAGCGGGCGATTCAGAATTTCCACATCAGTGGCCAGCCCATGCCACGCGCCTTCATTCGGGCGGTGGGCCTGATCAAATGGGCTGCGGCCGGTACCAATCTGCAGTTGGGGGACTTGGATCGGGTCCGAGGGTTCGCGATCCAGAAGGCCTCCCTGGAGGTTGCCGAGGGCCGTCACGACGACCATTTTCCAGTCGATGTGTTTCAGACTGGTTCGGGCACCAGCAGTAACATGAACGCCAATGAGGTCATCGCGCGGCTGGCCAGCCGGATTGCCGACGGTATGGCAGTGCACCCCAACGATCACGTCAACCGTGGGCAGAGCAGCAACGACGTGGTGCCCACCGCCATCCACCTGAGCGCAGCCCTGGAACTGTCCGGTCAGCTCCTGCCGGCACTCAAAGAGTTATCGGAGACGATCGCGCGCAAGGCGGGAGACGTCGGGGATGTAGTCAAGACCGGCCGAACGCACCTGATGGATGCAATGCCGATCACACTCGGTCAGGAACTCGGCGCCTGGCGAACCCAGATCGATGACAGCGTGGCGCGCCTGCAGAGCGCTCGGCCGCGACTGCACACACTGGCGCAGGGGGGCACGGCGGTGGGCACCGGCGTCAATGCCCACCCGGAGTTCGGGGCGCGCGTGGCTTCATTGCTGTCCACCCACACCGGACTAGACCTGCGGCCCGCGCGGGACACGGTCGCTGCGCTTGCCTGTCAGGACACGGCGGTGGAGTTGTCCGGGCAGCTGCGGACGCTTGCCGTCAGCCTGATGAAGATCGCCAACGACTTGCGCTGGATGAATAGTGGTCCTCTGGCCGGGCTTGGCGAGATTTCCCTGCCCGCTTTGCAGCCGGGCAGCAGCATCATGCCGGGCAAGGTCAATCCAGTGATGCCCGAAGCAGTCACCATGGTGGCCGCGCAGGTCATCGGCAACGACACGGCGATCACCGTGGCCGGACAATCGGGTAACTTCCAGCTGAACGTGATGTTGCCGGTGATTGCCTGGAATCTGCTGCAGAGCATCAAGCTTCTGACCGGTGCGGTGCACGGTCTGGCGCGCAGCACTATCGTCGGTTTTGCGGTCAACGGACGACAGATCGCCAACGCACTGGACCGCAACCCGATGCTGGTGACCGCCTTGAATCCGGTCATCGGTTACGACCGCGCCGCGGCGATTGCCAAACGGGCCTACGCAGAAGCCCGCCCGATTCGCGATGTCGCCAACGAAATGACCGACCTGGGTGAGGAGCGCATCGCAAAACTGCTGGATCCGCGCGCTTTGACGCGGCGGGGAGAGCGGCAGGGTGGCGCAGACGAGTGATTGCAGCCGATGTTTACAGATGATCCTTCGCTGCTGCGCGAGCAGTTGGAACGGCGCCTGCAGGCCTCCCAACCCGGTGGCGACCCGATCGCGCCGCTGTTGGCCGGCTTGCCGCCAGAGCAACGGGCAGATGCGCTGAGGCAGATTCCTGCGGAAGTCGCACATGCGGCGGTTCTGGTGCCGATCATCGAACGGCCGTCCGGGCTGCAGGTGCTGCTCACGGTCCGCGCCGCACATCTTGCCCATCACCCGGGTCAGATCAGTTTTCCCGGTGGACGCGTAGAGTCGGCAGACACAGGCATTGTCGACGCCGCATTGCGGGAGACGGAGGAGGAGGTGGGGATTGGTCGCGAGTTCATTTCGGTGGTGGGGCATCTGCCTGATCACCTGGTGATGACCGGCTTTCGGATCTCGCCGGTGGTGGGATTGGTTCGCCCCCAGTTCAGTCTGCGTCTAGATCCCACTGAGGTGGATGAGGCGTTTGAGGTGCCGCTCAGTTTCGTGCTCGATCCGCGCAACCATGTGCCGCGGCGACGTGATTTCGGCCGTTTCTCGTTCATGACTTTTGACATTCCATACGAGGGCCGTCGCATCTGGGGAGCGACCGCCGCGATGTTGCTGTCCTTGTATGATCAATTACAGGAACCCTGACGTGTCCGTGCAACGCTTGCTCGAGATCATGACCCGCTTGCGTGATCCGCAGCACGGCTGCCCCTGGGATCGAGAACAGACCTGGTCATCGATTGCCCCGCACACGATCGAGGAGGCATACGAACTCGCCGATGCGATTCTGCAGGGTGACGCGGAACAGGTACGCGATGAACTGGGAGACGTGCTGTTTCAAGTCGTGTTTCAGTCACGGATTGCCGAGGAGCAGGGCTTGTTTGATTTCGCAGCGGTCGCCGCCGCCGTCAGCGACAAATTGGAGAGAAGACATCCGCACGTATTTGGCGATGCAGTCATCAACGATGCGCAAGCCCAAACACAGGCGTGGGAGCAAATGAAAGCCGCTGAGCGCACGGCGCGCGGATTGGGGGCGGGCGCGTTGGACGGTGTCACGGTGGGCCTGCCGGCGCTGACCCGCTCGGTCAAGCTCGGTGCTCGCGCGGCACGCGTCGGATTCGACTGGCCCGATGTCGACGGCGTGCTGCGTAAGGTAAGTGAGGAACTGGACGAGATTCACGATGCGATCGACTCCGCCAATCCCGATCACGTCCGTGAGGAGGTGGGGGACCTGTTGTTCAGCGTCACGCAGGTCGCACGGCGGCTCGGGGTTGATGCGGAATCTGCCCTGCGGGAGGCCAACGCGAAGTTTGAGCGTCGTTTTCGTGCCATGGAATGTGAGGTCGAGCGAACGGGCAGCACGATCAAGACCATGACTCTCCCGGAAATGGAAGCCCTGTGGCAGCGGGCCAAGCGCGACGTCGGTTGAGGGGATGAGCAGGGGACTGCAGCGGCGGGGCGCGGGGCGCTCACGACCTCGGCTGGATCTGGCGGCTCGACGCGCCAGTGTCCCAATGATCCGATACGACGAGAGTCTGCCGGTGCATGCGCGACGGGAGCAAATTGCTGCTGCGATCGCCGCGAATCCGGTCACGATCGTCAGCGGTGCTACGGGCAGTGGCAAAAGCACCCAATTGCCGAAGATCTGTCTGGAACTCGGTCGTGGCATCGCGGGCATGATCGGACATACCCAGCCGAGGCGCATCGCAGCCCAAGCGCTGGCTGCTAGGATCGCGGCCGAACTCGACACTCGGGTCGGTGACATCGTCGGGTATCAGGTCCGTTTTCTCGATCGCAGCGGTCCCCGAACGCTGATCAAGTTGATGACAGACGGTCTATTGTTGCGCGAATTGGAGCGCGACCCGTTGCTGCGCCGCTACGACACTCTGATCCTGGATGAGGCCCACGAACGCAATCTGAATATCGACTTCCTGTTGGGCGTATGCCGCCGCGTGCTGCAGCGGCGGGACGATCTCAAGATCATCGTCACGTCCGCCACCATCGAGACCGAGCGTTTTGCTGATTTTTTTGGCGGCGCCGCTGTGGTTGACGTTGAGGGTCGCAGCTATCCCGTTGAAGTGCGCTACCGACCGCTCGAGGAAGAGGAAGAGACTGCGCCGTCACTGCCCGAGGCAGTGCGGGATGCCTTGGCCGAACTGTCGACGGACTCCCACGGCATCCAGGGAGACGCACTGGTATTTCTCCCAGGCGAGAAGCAGATACACGAGACCCGCGACCTGCTGGAGCGCGGCGCCGCGGGCTGGGACGTGTTGCCGCTGTATGGGCGGCTGACGGCACCGGAGCAGGAAAAAATTTTTGCGCCTCACGCCCGGCGCCGCGTGGTTCTGGCCACCAATGTCGCTGAAACCTCGATCACGATCCCGGGCGTCCGTTTCGTCATCGATGCAGGATTGGCTCGAATCAGCCGCTACAGTCCTCGGGCGAAATTCCAGCGTCTGCCGATCGAGGAGGTTTCGCAGGCGAGTGCAGAGCAGCGCAAGGGACGCTGTGGTCGGGAGGGCGAAGGCATTTGTATCCGCCTGTACTCGAGCGAGTCGTTTGCAAACCGACCGCTCTACACCGATCCGGAGATCCTGCGCACGAACCTGGCCAGTCTGATTCTGCAGATGGCAGCGCTGGGGCTCGGTGCGCCAGAGGATTTTCCTTTCATCGACGCGCCCGACGATCGACTGTTGAACGACGGCTATCGACTGCTGCAGGAACTCAGTGCCATGGACGGGGATCGACGCATTACCCGCCTCGGCCGTCAGATGGCGATGCTGCCGATCGACCCGCGTCTCGCCCGACTACTGCTCGAAGCAGGTCGAACCGGATGCCTACCGGATGCGCTGGTCATTGCGGCTTTTCTCAGCATCCAGGATCCTCGCGAGCGGCCGGTCGACAAGGCGGAGGCCGCGGATCTGGCCCATGCCCGTTTCGCCGACGAACGCTCAGATTTCATCGGTGTGCTAAACCTGTGGCGTGAGAGCCGCGGTCAGTCGGCGTTGGGTACGCGAGCCTACCGCAGATGGTGTCATGGCAGCTTTCTGTCGTTCCTGCGCATGCGCGAGTGGAGTGACCTGTACGATCAGCTGCTCGAGCAGACCGCCCGTATGGAGATGCCTCGCCGCGAGGGGTCAGTATCCTCAACTGCCTTGCACCTGTCGATCCTGAGCGGATTTCTCAGCGGTATCGGAGTGCTGGACGACGAGCGTACTTACCTCGGTGCGCGTGATGTGCGCTTTGTGATTGCACGTGGTTCGCCCCTGGCCAAGCGGACGCCGCGTTGGATCGTTGCAGCCAGTCTCGTGGAAACCGAACGCGTGTATGCGCGCATGGTGGCTCAGGTTCAGCCCTCGTGGATCGAATCGGCAGGGGCACATCTGGTCAAGCGCAGTTATGGCGAGGCGGAATGGGACCCCTCCCGCGGGATGACCATGGCTCGGGAAACGGTATCGCTGTATGGCCGTGTGCTGAGCAATGGGCGTCGTGTCGACTTTGCAACCGTCGACTCACAGGCCGCTCGCCGTATCTTCATCGAAGAGGCACTGTTGCACCGACCGTCGCCCCTGTCAGAGGAATTCCTCAATCGCATCGACGGTATCCATGCGCGTATCGAGCACTTGGAAAGTTGTCTGCGCCGTCGGGATCTGCGGGCCAGTGAAGATAAACTGGTCCAGTTCTATCTCGAGCGCTTGCCGAACCATATTTCCTCGCTGCGCAGCTTCCAGCGCTGGTGGCATCGCGAGCGGAGCCAGCGACCGGAGCTCCTCGATCCCTCGGAAGACTTGTTTCACGCCGTGCCGCTGCCGGTCCCACCCGCGAGCGATTATCCGCAATCCCTGCAGGTCAATGGCAATCAGCTGCCGCTGCACTACCACTTTGATCCCACTAGCGACGAGGACGGGGTGACAGTGATCGTCCCGCGACCATTGCTGCGCTCGGTGCACGCGCGTCGTCTGGAATGGTTGGTGCCGGGTTGGCTCGGCGACAAGGTCGTCGCACTGCTGCGCGGCCTGCCGAAAGAGGTTCGTCGGGAGCTGGTGCCCATCCCCGAAACAGCAGCTGCCTTCGTGAGCACGATTGACGCGGGTGCCATCGGCGGGGAGGAGTCTCTGCTGGATTTGCTGGCCGAGTTTGTCACTCAACGCGCCGGGATGGCGGTGACCGACGGCCAGCTGGCGCAGATTCAGCTGGCGCCATGGTTACGCATGAACCTGCGGGTTGTCGACAGAGACGGACGGACGGTGCGGCAGGGCCGGGAGCTGACGCTGCTGCGCAACGAGGATCGCGGCAGGCCAGCAGCCGTCCTCGATGAGGTTCGTCATGGGCCGTGGACCCGCGAGGGCGTTCGGGAATGGGATTTCGGCCACCTCCCGCCCGAGATTATCGTGCCCAGCGCAGGGGTCCTCCTGCGCATGTATCCAACGGTCGACGACGCCGGCGACAGTGTGCGATTGTCGTTGCAGCCGAGTCAGGCCTCCGCCGGAGCGCGCACCCGTCGGGGCATGGTCAGGTTGGCAGCATTGGCCATGCCGCAGCAACGAGGGCAACTCATTCGACAGCTGGCAGATGACCGTTCATTCGCTCTGCTCGTGGCGGCCACCGGTTTTGGTAAACGACTGATCGACGATATCGCTGATCGCGCCGTCGAGTATTCCGTGTTGGATCGAGGGCACTGGCCGCAGACCCAGACTCAATTTGCCGAGGCGGTGGAGCAGGGGCGGGGGGCGCTCGTTCCAAACGGAATGGCAATTGCTGCAACGGTCAGCGCCGCGCTTGCGGCCCTACGTGAGGCCCGTAAGGGGCTAGCCGCGGCGGCAAAGTCCTCCGCTTTTGCACCGACCCGGGCGGCGATCGAGACGACTCTGTCAGAACTCTTTGCCGACGGCTGGGTACGTGACACGCCGATGCCATGGTTCGAGCAGTTGCCGAAATACGCAGGCGCCACGACACGCCGCCTGCAGCGCGCCCAGGGCGACGTTGCCCGAGATGCCAGATTGCAGGCCGAACTGGACCCACTCGTAGCGCAATTTCAGCAGTTGCGCGCTCTGCAATCGGCAGACGGCGGTGCCCCGTACGACCATACCGAGGTCACGAATCTGCGCTGGATGATCGAGGAGTTTCGGCTCTCTTTATTTGCGCAGGAACTCCGTACGCTCGCCCCGATCTCAGCCAAAAGAATTAACACTCAGTTGCAGCAGGCGCGGCGGGAAATCGGCCGCGCATGAAGCTAAACGACTCAACCGCTCACGTCGAAATTGATGCCCTGCGCAAGTGGTAACTGAGTTCCATAGTTGACTGTGCAGGTCTGACGGCGCATGTAAGCCTTCCACGCATCCGAGCCGGACTCGCGACCACCGCCGGTGTCCTTTTCGCCGCCGAATGCGCCACCGATCTCCGCTCCGGACGTACCGATGTTGACATTGGCAATGCCACAGTCGGAGCCATCTGCGGCTAGAAACCGCTCGGCGTGCTGCAGTCGATCGGTGAAGATGGCTGAAGACAGGCCGTGTGCCACATCGTTCTGCCAGGCTATCGCTTCATCCAAACTCTTGACTGGAATCAGATAGAGAATCGGTCCGAACGTCTCGGTCTTGACTATCTCCCAATCCGCCCGGGCGACCACGATGGTCGGTTCGACGAAGTGACCCGGTCCTTCCAGCCGTCGTCCGCCGCAGAGCAGCCGCCCACCGTTCGAAGTGGCCGCAGCCACCGCACCTTCGAAGCGTTGCACCGCTGCCTCGTCGATCAGCGGCCCCATCAAGGTCCCGTCGGCGAGGGGATCACCGATGCGAACTTGCCGGTAGGCGGCCGTGAGGCGTCGTTCGAGATCCGCGAGGCGCGATTCGTGCACGAAGACCCGCCGTGTGGATGTGCAACGTTGGCCCGCCGTACCAACCGCGCCAAATGCGATCGATGGGATCGCAAGATCGAGGTTCGCCTGCTCATCGACGATGATGGCGTTGTTGCCACCGAGTTCCAGCAGTACCTTGCCGAGGCGCTGGGCAACCCGAACGCCGACGTCACGACCCACTTCGGTGGAACCGGTGAATGACACCAGATCAACACGCCGATCATCGACGAAACGGATCGCAAGTTCCGGAGTTGCGGCATTGAAGAGTTGGAAGACGCCGGGCAGACCGGCGCGTTCCAGCACCCCGTTGCAGAGTTTTTGTACGGCGATGGCGGTGAGGGGAGTTTTGGGTGACGGTTTCCAGACCGTCACGTTGCCGGCAATCGCAGCGAGAAACGCATTCCAGGACCATACGGCCACAGGAAAGTTGAAGGCGCTGATGACGCCAACGACCCCAAGCGGGTGCCATTGCTCGAACATGCGATGGTCGGGTCGCTCCGAATGCATCTGCAGACCGTAGAGCATGCGCGACTGACCGACGGCAAAGTCGGCAATGTCGATCATCTCCTGAACTTCGCCATCTCCCTCGGCCTTGATCTTACCCATCTCCAGCGAAACGAGGCTGCCGAGCGCGGACTTGTGTTTGCGAAGTTCCTCGGCGATCAGGCGGATGGCTTCGCCACGTTTGGGTGCCGGAACCGTGCGCCATTGCCGCGCGACCGCGCGCGCCGACGCGAGTACCTGCTCGTACTGCGCTGCGGTCGTAGCCTGCACGCTTGCGATCAGGCGACCGGTGGCGGGGTTGAAGGAATCGATGAGAGGCGCGTTCTCATCCGTCAGCCAGCCGCCATCGCCGCTCCACGTGCCTGGATTGATGGCTGCCAGTCCAAGGTTCTTGAGGATTTCATTCATACTGTCTCTCGCTTCATTACGCGCTGGTGTCCGGTCTGGCCGGCAACGATCATGCGGCCCGAGACGTCCTTGGAGCCGCTGTCGGCATAGTAGCGTCCAAATCGATTCGCGAGGACGTCCACCAGACTGAAATCCTCCTGCCGGACGAAGCCCTGATAGCGCCCCGGCTGACTCAGGACCAGATCGACCACCGCGCTGATGCCTGCCGCGGTGGTCACCTGAATGGCGGACCAGAGCCGGCCCGCGATCATTTGCGGATAGATTTTGCTGACGTAGTTTTCCTCGCGCAGTTCGCCATCCTGTCGCCCCGTAACTGCGGCATAGACGATCACGACATCTTGTAATGTCTGCGGTACCGCATTCTCGAGAATCCGTTTCAACGTGGCACGGTCCTGATTGAGTTTCAGGTCATTCATCAGCAGACGCATCTGGGCGCAATGGCCGGGATAGCGAATGGTCTTGTAGTCCATGGTCTGCGCACGTCCGCCGTAGGTCTCGCCGAGCGAGCCAAGGCCGCCCGAGGTGTTGAAGGCCTCATAGAGCGTGCCATCGATCTCGATCTCCTCCAGCCCTTCGAGCGGCGCTGCCTCGATGGTTCGTCCATCGACGATCGCCTCGCACGGATTGCCGTATTCATTGATCAGCCCTTCGGTGGACCAGGTCAGTGAGTACTTGAGCACGTTGTTGGGGTGCTGGGGCAGGGCACCAACCCGCAGTTTGACGCTGCGCACTTCGTCGAAGTGCTGAATGAGCGCATTGCCTGCGATGCTGATAAATCCGGGTGCGAGCCCACACTGCGGCACGAATGCGCGATCCGAGCCACTCGCCTGCTGCCGCACGGCACGGGTGACCGCCACATCTTCCGTCAGGTCGAAGTAGTGTGCTCCCGTGCTGCGCGCGATCTCTGCCACCTTAGGATTGCAATAGAAGGGCAGGCTGGAGATGATCGCGTCGGCCGGATGGGTCCGCAGGTGTGTTTCGAGCAGCACCGGGTCTTGCGCATCGAGCGCGTAGGCGGTCAGGTTCGGTAATCCGTGGGCAGCCACGACCGCGCGTGCGGAGGTGCCGTTCACATCCGCGACGTGGACGAAGTAGTCGCCGCAATCTGCCAGCAAGCCAGAAATCAAAGCGCCAATCTTTCCGGCACCCAATATGAGCACTGTCTTCACGGTATGACTCCTGCTGATTGAAACCGGGGCCAGAGCCGTCATCTCTTGATGTTTTCACCGCTGATTGAGTGCGGCGACGGGCTTACGGGCGTCCGTTGGTCAAGCGCGCGATTCTGACGAAACGCCGCGATGAGGTCTACACCGCGGTCGGTGCAGTCGCTACCCTGACGGTCTTTGCCGTTCTTTTGCGGCGCATTATTTGCAGGTAACATGGTTGCATGAGTAATCAAACAAGCGGCACGCCGTGGCAGCGGGACAGTTGGACAGCGCGTACAGCCAAACAACAGCCGGTGTATCGGGATGCGGCGGCCTTGGCCCGGGCGGTGGATGCTCTGAGCCAACTGCCTCCCGTCGTCGTCTCGTGGGAGGTCGAAGCGCTCAAAACTCAGATCGCTGCAGCACAGCGTGGTGAGCGGTTCGTTCTGCAGGGGGGCGATTGCGCCGAGTCTTTTGCAGACTGCGAGTCAGAGCAGATTGCCCGCAAGCTGAAGATCCTGCTGCAGATGAGTCTGGTACTGCTGCATGGCCTGAAGAAACCCGTGGTGCGTGTTGGCCGTTTTGCCGGGCAATATGCCAAGCCACGCTCCGCCGATACGGAGACGCGGGACGGCATCACGCTGCCCTGCTATCGGGGCGATCTCGTCAATCGTCCCGGCTTCACCGCCGAGGAGCGCGAGCCCGATCCCGAGTTGCTACTGCGTGGCTACGAGCGGGCGGCGTTGACCCTGAATTTCGTTCGGGCACTCATCGACGGCGGCTTTGCGGACCTGCACCATCCCGAGTACTGGGATCTGGGATTTGTGTCCCACTCACCGCTGCGCGATGAGTATCGGCAAATCGCAACCTCGATCGCGGACTCGCTGGACTTCTTCGAGGCCATGAGTGGCAGCCGCGTGCATGAGGCGAGCCGGGCACCGTTCTATGCCAGTCACGAGGCTTTGCATTTGCTCTATGAGCAGGCGCAGACACGGTTTATCCCGCGCCAAAATCGTTGGTACAACCTGTCGACGCATTTGCCCTGGATCGGGATGAGAACCGCCGACCTGGATGGTGCGCACGTTGAGTACTGCCGCGGCATTGCCAATCCAGTTGGCGTCAAAATCGGTCCGACGATGGATAAGGCTTGGCTTCAGGGTTTGTGCCATGCGCTCAATCCAGACGGCGAGCAGGGCCGGCTGGTCTTGATCCACCGTATGGGTGCCAAGCAGGTCGAGGACGGACTGCCTCGATTGGTCGAGGCCGTGCGCGAGACGGGTATACCGGTGTTGTGGATCTGCGACCCCATGCATGGCAACACGGAATCGACGACTTCAGGCTTGAAGACGCGACGCTTTGAGAACATCGTGGCAGAGCTCGAGACGTCGTTTCGCGTGCACAAGGCCTTGGGCACTCACCTAGGCGGCGTACACTTCGAACTGACCGGCGAGGACGTGACCGAGTGTACGGGGGGTGCGCGCGGACTGTCTGATGGCGACCTGGCCCGAGCCTATCGCTCGCAGGTCGACCCCCGCCTCAATTACGAACAGGCGCTCGAACTCGCATTGCGGATCGCGACCTACGCACGCTCGGTTTGAGGCGACGGCCGACAGCCAGTGCGGCGTCCGCCTCCTGCTGTGGAATCAGGCGCCATTGGCCGGGAGCGAGCCCGGCTACGGTCCAAGGACCCACCGCGGCACGGATCAGTCGCAGAGTCGGGTGCCCGATGGCGGCCGTCATCCGTCTGACCTGCCGATTACGGCCTTCGTGCAACTCCATTTCGATCCAGCGGGTCGGAATACTGCGGCGCTCGCGTATGGGCGGGTGGCGCGACCAGAGGTCGGCCGGCTCGTCGATGAGTGCGGCCAGCGCGGGGCGGGTGGGGCCGTCTTTGAGCCGCAACCCCTCACGCAGGGGGGCGAGCGCGGCGTCGTCAGGCGAGCCCTCGACCTGGACCCAATACCGTTTGCCGAGCGCACTGCCCGGTTGGCTGATGCGGGCCTGCCACGGTCCGAAGTCAGTCAGCACCATTAGACCTTCGCTGTCGTGATCCAGTCGGCCGGCTGGATAGACGCCTGACAAGGCAATGAAGTCGCCCAGGCATGGACGACCATCCGTGCTGGTGAACTGAGGCAAAACCCCAAACGGCTTGTTGAACAACACGATACGCATGATCGAAGAATCATTGCAGGTTGGTTTACCCCTTGCGGGTCCAGAGCGACGAGTCTATTCTATTGTGCGGCGCAAAATCCGGTCGCCTCCCCGCGAGCGGATATGGATTGCGCCCCAATCTGGAGAGCGCTTTGAGCACACAGCCAAAGCTCGACCTGCCCTCGGGATGCGAAATCTTGGGCGGCATGCGTCCGGGCTATGAATCTATCCTGACCCGCCCTGCAATCGATTTCATCGTCGAACTGGCGCGCATGTTCACGCCGCGAGTGCACGAGTTGCTGGCGCGACGCGCGGTGCGTCAGCAGGAGATCGATGCCGGCCAAGTGCCGGATTTCCTCTCGCATACACGTGGCATCCGCGAGGGTGATTGGCGGGTGACCTCGATTCCCGCGGACCTGCAGGACCGACGGGTCGAGATCACGGGTCCGACCGAGCGCAAGATGATCATCAACGCGCTCAACTCGGGTGCAAAGGTTTTCATGGCGGATTGTGAGGACTCGATGACTCCCACCTGGGACAACGTCATTCAAGGCCAGATCAACCTGCGGGATGCTGTCGCCAGACGAATCGAGTTCACCAGCCCCGAGGGCAAGCAGTATCAATTGAAGCCCACGGTGGCCACGTTGATCGTGCGGCCGCGCGGCTGGCACTTGTTCGAGAAGCACGTGTTGGTCGACGGGCAACCTGTGCCGGGTGCGTTCGTCGACTTCGGCCTCTACGTCTTCCACAACCACGCGGAACTGCGCAGTCGCGGGACGGCTCCTTATTTCTATCTCCCGAAGACGGAGAGCCACCTCGAGGCGCGCCTGTGGGCCGACGTCCTCAAGTACACCGAGATGCGTCTGGGACTGCCGGCACAGACCATCAAGGTGACGCTTCTGATCGAGGTGATCCTCGCCGCCTTCGAGATGGACGAGATCCTCTGGGAGTTGCGCGAATACATCGTGGGCCTGAACTGCGGGCGCTGGGATTACATCTTCAGTTTCATCAAGAAATTCAGCCGCTACCGGGACAAGATTCTGCCCGATCGTGCGCTGGTGACCATGACCACGCATTTCTTGCGCTCATATTCGAAGCTTCTCATCAAGACAACGCATCGCCGCGGAGCGTTTGCGATGGGCGGTATGGCGGCGCAGATTCCGATCAAAAACGACGTGGTAGCCAACGACGCGGCCATCGCCAAGGTGAGGGCCGACAAGGAGCGGGAGGCTAGCGACGGCCATGACGGCACCTGGGTCGCTCATCCCGGACTCGTGCCGGTGGCGATGGAAGTGTTCGATCGCCTGATGCCGACACCAAACAATCTGCACGTGACGCGAGACGACGTCTCAGTCGCTGCAGCGGACCTGCTGGCTGTCCCCGATGGCAAGATCACCGAGGCGGGGCTGCGCAACAACGTCAATGTCTCCATCCAGTACATGGCTTCCTGGCTTGGGGGGAATGGCTGCGTGCCGATCCACAACTTGATGGAAGATGCCGCCACGGCCGAAATCGCGCGTGCCCAGGTCTGGCAGTGGATCCATCATCCAGGTGGCGTGCTCGATGACGGCCGCCGAATCACGGTCGATCTCTACCGTCAGATCCAGCAACAAGAACTGGACGCCTTGCGGCGTGATCTCGGGGAGACAGCATTCGCCGCTGGAAATTTCGTGCGTGCCGCAGAACTGATCGATGCCATCACGGTCGACGAGCAATTTGAGAGCTTCCTCACGCTCCCGGCATACCGTGCGATCAATTGAGACGGCATTATCCGCGACCCGCTTACTCATCAAGACTCTGACGACAAGGACCTGACTAATGACGAATCCGGCCGCTGACCAATTGCGCAAGACTTGGGAAACCGATCCTCGCTGGAGCGGCATCCGTCGCACTTACAGCGCTGACGACGTGATTCGTCTGCGCGGCAACGTACAGATCGAACACAGTCTCGCGCGCATGGGTGCCGAGAAGCTCTGGAAGCTCGTCAACACCGAGCCCTACGTTAACTGCCTGGGTGCGCTCACCGGTGGTCAGGCCATGCAGCAGGTCAAGGCCGGCATCAAGGCGATTTATCTGTCGGGCTGGCAGGTTGCAGCGGACAACAACACCTACATGTCGATGTATCCCGACCAGTCGCTGTATCCGGTCAATTCGGTTCCCGCGGTCGTGGAGCGAATCAACAACTCCTTCAAGCGGGCTGACGAGATCCAGTGCGCGCGCGGGGTGGGCCCGGGTCACAAGGACTACATCGACTACTTCGCTCCCATCGTGGCGGATGCCGAGGCTGGCTTCGGTGGCGTGCTGAACGCATTCGAGTTGATGAAGTCGATGATCCGCGCCGGTGCCGGTGGCGTGCACTTCGAGGACCAGTTGGCCTCCGTCAAAAAGTGCGGGCATATGGGCGGCAAGGTTCTGGTGCCGACGCAGGAGGCGGTGCAGAAGCTGGTTGCCGCCCGGCTTGCAGCCGACTCGATGGGCGTTCCGACGGTGATTCTGGCCCGCACTGACGCCGAAGCGGCCGATCTGCTGACGAGTGACGTCGACGAGAACGACAAGCCGTTCTGCACGGGGGAGCGCACCCCGGAAGGGTTCTACCGCACCAAGCCCGGGGTGGAGCAGTCGATCTCTCGGGGTCTGGCGTACGCGCCGTATGCGGACATGGTCTGGTGCGAAACGGGCAAACCGGATCTCGAGTTCGCCAGGAAATTCGCCGAAGCGATCCGCAAGCAGTATCCGGGCAAGCTGTTGGCCTACAACTGCTCGCCGTCCTTCAACTGGAAGAAAAACCTCGACGACGCGACCATTGCCAAGTTCCAGCGGGAATTGGGTGCCATGGGTTACAAGTACCAGTTCATCACGCTCGCGGGTATCCACTCCATGTGGTTCAACATGTTCGACCTGGCGCAGGAGTACGCCAAGCACGGCATGACTGCATACGTCGAAAAGGTCCAGGAGCCGGAATTCGCCGCACGAGACCGGGGCTATACCTTCGTCTCGCATCAGCAGGAGGTGGGTACCGGCTACTTCGATGACGTGACCACGGTCATTCAGGGCGGTGTCTCATCGGTGGTCGCACTCAAGGGTTCGACTGAGGAAGAGCAGTTTCACGGCTGATCTTCGCTGATCCATTCAGGCCGTCGCCCTCTATCGAGCCCGGACGGAGGATCCCGTCCGGGCTTTTCATTTGGAGCGCTACTCAATATCGACAGGGACGCCGATAATCCGCCGCGGGACCGCTACGGAGACCAAGGGGCCCGCAATGACTGAGTTCAACGCCGCGTGCCGTTTGTGTCCGCGTTTGGCCGCGTTTTTAGAGGCGGGAAGGGAAAGCCATCCGGATTACCACTGCGCGCCGGTGGCACCGTTTGGCGCGACCCTTCCGAAACTGCTGGTCGTGGGTCTGGCACCCGGCTTCCATGGTGCCAACGCCACCGGACGTCCGTTCACCGGTGACTATGCAGGCATCCTGCTCTACCAGACCTTGCATGCGCTCGGTTGGTCCAGTCGTTCTGTCTCGCGGGCGAGAGACGATGGACTGCAACTGCATGGCTGCCGCATCACCAACGCCGTCAAGTGCGTGCCACCTGAGAACAAACCCACTCCCATCGAGATCCGTACCTGCAATAGATACCTGCAGGCGGAAATCGCCGGTTTGCCGCCTGCGACGGTCATCCTCGCGCTTGGGGCAATCGCGCATGGGGCGGTGTTGCGAGCCAGCGGTCTGAAAGTAGGCGCTGCGAAGTTTGCGCACGGTGCCGAGTTCATCCTGCCCGGCGGTCGCCGCCTGATCGACTCCTACCACTGCAGCCGATACAACACCAACACGGGCCGGCTGACCGCCGCGATGTTTGCTGCGGTTCTCAGCCGAGCCACAGAACTGGCGCGCGCCTGAGCAATTAGCCCGTAGTTTTTCTACACTTCCATCGTGACCGAGACCTCATTCGATATCCCATCGTTTTTGAAGTCGCTGCCCCCGCGACCGGGCGTGTATCGGATGTACGACCGCGGCGGTAATCTGCTCTATGTCGGCAAGGCGCGCATTCTCAAGAATCGCGTTTCCAGTTACTTCCGTGGTCGTGCCCATGCGACCCGCACGCTGGTGATGCTGGAGCAAGTGGCTCGCATCGAAATCACAGTCACCAGTTCGGAAACCGAGGCGCTGCTGCTCGAGCACAACCTCATCAAGAACCACCGACCGCGCTACAACGTCCTGCTGAAAGACGACAAGAGTTTTCCCTACATCCACGTCTCCGGTCACGACTATCCCCGTATCAGTTTCTACCGCGGCACCCGCAAGTTGCCGGGACGCTTCTTTGGTCCGTATCCGAATTCGGTGGCGACTCGTGAAACCCTGTTGCTGCTGCAGAAGCTCTTTCGTCTGCGGCCATGCGAGGACAGCGTATTTTCCAACCGAACTCGCGCCTGCCTGCAGTACCAGATCGAGCGCTGTAGCGGTCCGTGCGTTGGGCACATCTCGCCGGAGCGCTACGCGGAAGATGTCGCTGACGCGATCAAGGTGCTGGAGGGGCGAAATAACGAAGTCATCTCCGACCTCGGACGCCGCATGGATCTTGCGGCCGAACGGCTGGCCTATGAGGAAGCCGCACGCTTGAGAGACCAGATCGGCATGCTCAAGCAGATCCAAGCCAGTCAGTCCATGACCCGAATTTCCGGCAGTGACATCGATGCCGTAGGGTGTGCGGGGAGGGATGGTGAGTGGTGTGTGTCTGTGGTGTTCGTGCGCGGCGGGCGTAACCTCGGTACACAGAATTTTTTCCCAAAAGGTGGCCTGGAAGGCGAGGGCGAAGTCCTCGAGGCCTTCCTCGTGCAGTACTACCTTGCCCGCGAGGCGCCGGCGGAAATCCTGCTCAGTCGCAAACTGCCGGAAGCGGATCTACTTGAGACCGCGTTGCGCGAGAAACATGGCGGTTCAGTCGTCATTCGCAGCAACGTGCGGGGTACTCGGGCGCGGTGGCTGGAGATGGCGCACAGCAACGCGTTACTCGGTTTGCAGATGCGTGCCGCCAGTCGCGCAACCATCCAGGACCAGTTGGCGGCCGTCGGCCAGGAACTCGAACTCGGCCAAACGCCGCAACGCCTGGAATGTTTCGACGTCAGTCACTCCATGGGGGAGAGTGCTGTGGCCTCCTGCGTGGTGCTGGGCCCAGAGGGTCCAATCAAGGCGGACTATCGGCGTTTCAATCTGCGCGGTCTGACGCCTGGCGATGACTATGGCGGGTTGCGTCAGGCAGTGGAACGACGGTTTGCCCGAATTCTGAAGGGAGAAGCGCCCGTGCCCGATCTGTTGCTGATCGATGGTGGCCCGGGACAACTCAATGCGGCGCTGGACGCGCTTGCCGCCGTTGGCGCCGGTGACGTGCGGGTGGTCAGCGTGGCGAAGGGAGCAGACCGCAAGGTGGGGCAGGAACGGCTGTTCTTCCCCGGTCAGGAGGTGCCGCTTATACTGGCGTCCGACTCGCCGGCGCTACGCCTGATCCAGCGCATCCGTGACGAAGCGCATCGCTTCGCTATCACAGGTCATCGGCAGTCACGGGACCGGGCGCGACGCGAGTCGCTGCTCGAAGAGATTCCCGGACTTGGCCCGAAACGTCGCCGGGAATTGCTCAAAGCATTCGGCGGTCTGCAGGGCGTGCGACAGGCGTCGGTCGAGGATCTGTCAAAAGTGCACGGTATCAGTCGCCAGTTGGCGGAACAGATCTTTGAGCGCGTCAACGTCGCTTCGTAGCGGGCCCTGAATGAACCTCGCGAATTTGCCGAATCTGCTGACCGCTGCCCGCATCGTTGCGGTGCCGCTCGTCATGGGTCTGTTTTATTGGCAGCATCCGTGGGCGCAGCCGCTGTCGGCCATCGTCTTTATCGCTGCCGCGTTGACGGATACTTTCGACGGCTATTTGGCTCGCAAGTGGGGTATCACCACTCCGCTTGGCGAATTTCTGGACCCTGTCGCCGACAAGTTGATGGTCGCTACTGCGCTCGTGCTGCTGGTCGGGCACGACACGCGTCCGTTCATAGTCGTTACGGCCATCGTGATCATCGGGCGGGAAATCGCTGTTTCGGCCCTGCGTGAGTGGATGGCCCATGTGGGTGCGCGCACCAAGGTGGCCGTGTCCGGTCTCGGCAAGATCAAGACCATCGTGCAGATGACCGGTTTGAGCATGATGATGTTCCGGCAGGACGTGTTCGGGATTCCCGTGTACGAGATTGGTATCGTCCTGCTGGTGATCGCCGCAGCGCTCACGCTATGGTCGATGAGCGCCTACCTCAAGGCCGCCTGGCCGGAACTGCGTGGACGCGGCGTCCCTTGACACGGTAGCCCTCAGCCTCGAAAATGAGCGGTCTACGGGGAAGCCCGTCGATACTAGCGGGAATAGCTCAGTTGGTAGAGCACGACCTTGCCAAGGTCGGGGTCGCGAGTTCGAGTCTCGTTTCCCGCTCCAAATCCCCAGCGCGAACCCCGGGCAACCCGGGGTTCGTCGTTTAAGTCACCGCGAAAGGCTAGGTGGCAGAGTGGTCATGCAGCGGCCTGCAAAGCCGTGTACGCCGGTTCGATTCCGACCCTAGCCTCCAATCCCTGCAGTAAAGCCGCTGCGATCCCTGCGGCGACTCCCCATTTCGACTGCGGCAAACCGACCATATAGTTGCACCGGGGTTGGGTAACTGCGCCCGGAGTCGGGCACGTCACAATGGGGGTGGACTATGAGCAATGGGATCGGCAGACGACTGCTGGCATTGGCCTTCGCCGTTGTGCTCCAGACAAGCCTGGCCGGATGCGCCTTTCAGCAGCATGAGGTGGCGATCACTGCCGCTGCGCCCGTCATCCAGAGTCGGGCGGGAGAAGGGGTCAAGGTCGCGCTGCGAGTGTTCGATGACCGCGATACCAAGACGGTGGGCCAGCGCGGGGCAGGGATGGTCGGTGCCGATATCAAAGCCACGATGCTGATGAATCACCTGCAGACAGAGGTCACCAAGGGACTGGTTGCTCAAGGCTTCACCGTCCTGCCCTCTGGCAGCACAGAAGCTGACGCGTCGTTGCTGGTCTCCCTTCGCTCATTCAAATTTTTCATAGAGATGGGCTTCTGGACGGGCGCGAACAACGTAGCCATTTCCATCAAGGCGGATGCGAACCGCGCAGGGAAGAGCGACCTCAATGCGTATCAGTTCGATAGCGAGGAGCGCTCGATGGTCGTCCCCACTGGCGCTGGAATCGATGAAGCTCTCAATGCTGGTCTGAGTGACGTGCTGAAACAGATGTTTGCCGACCAGGCGATGGTCAACTTTCTGGCCGGGCATTGAGTTGCCGATAGAGGTCGACATTGCCGACCAGTACCCAGATAACAATACTCAAAAAAAAAGAGGCCCCGCTTGCGGCGGGGCCTCGTTGATTCCGGGTGATGGTCCCAGACCAATCGCCGGTCAAACCGTTAGACAATCCAACTGTGATCAGCGGGGGCTTGCGACCGGCCCGCCAATCTCCACATTCGCGCGACCGTTGTTGTAGCGGCAGACCGCGTTTAGTTCTGGCGCCTGCGGGCCCCGTTGCACACGCAACTTCATTCCATAGCCATTGCCAGTGCTCTGCGCCTGATTGCTCTGTGTTGCACGATAACCCTGGCGCCGCACCTCATTCATGCAAGCCGTTTCGGCCGCTGCAGCAGTGCCCACGCCGTTGCCCTGATTGAAACCACCGCCACCGGCTCCGCTGTTCCAGCCATTACCCATGTTGATTTCGGCGTAATTACGTTGCGGGTAGTAACGACAGGTGGCGTTGACCTGCTGATTGCGCCGGGTGCCCGTGAGTGCCGCTACCCAGTTGCCGTTTTCCGGACGCGCTGCCGCCACCCGATTGACGTCCATGCCCTCGCGCTGTGCCTGATTTCGGCAGGCCAATTCCACGCGACGCTGGTCGACGTTGGAGCCGCTGTTGAGGCTGCGGGTCACCGAGAAACGGGCGCGGCAACCATTGTTGACCCAGACGCGATCGCCGCGTTGGCCCCAGTTGCGGCCCTCGTCGCAGCGAGCCTCTGACCAGCGCTTGATCAATTGCGCCCGACCATCCACCGGCAGCTGACATTCCTGATACTTGGCATCGATGGAGGCGCAATTGAACTCGAACGTATTGGTGCCGGAACCGGTGTTACCCCACCCGAACCCGTAGAGATTGGCCTCGCGGGTCCGATTGTCGACATAGCAGGTACCGGACTGCTGCCGACCCGCGTTATCACGCACCGTCATATTCATTGACCAGCCGTCACGATATTGCTTGTAGTTGCTGGTATTGATGACGTTGAATCCGCGCCGAGAGGCTTCGCGCTCACAGTCGCTCTGGGCAGATTTTGTCATCTGCGCGTGGGCTGGAAATACGCTGACCAAACTGAGCATGGCCGTGAGGCCAGCCGCGAACGAGAGGCGCAGTATGTTCATCTCAAACGCTCCGCTTGTATGGTTGAAGGGTTGAATGTCTGATCGAACGAGTCACAGCCGTGCTGTACCAGAACTGTTCAAAGCCTGCCGGCGGCCACGATGCGCCAACGGATCACTTCTGCAACTTGGCCGCCATGCTAAGCAATTCATCGAGAGGATTCTTGCTGCTGTTCAGATCGAGCAACTGAGCCAGGTTGGGGGCAGCTCGTCCACCGCCAAGGAGGCCGCCGAGGACATTACCCAAACCACCCGCATTGTTGCTCGCTCCACCGCCCAACACGCTGCCGAGGACTCCGCCCAGTGCGCCGCCCAACACTCCGCCCTGATTCGCGGGTTGGGCGTTGGAAGTCATGTTCTGCTTCGCCATGTAGCCAGCCACCAGCATGGCGACCATCGGCAGCATTTTCTTGAGCAGCGCGGGGTCGAGACCCGTTTGCGTGGAGGCGCCTTGCGCTACGGTCCGACTGACATCCTTGGATCCGAAAATCTGTCCCAGTACATCATTACCGCGACTCACGTTCGTCGCCTTGGGCGCAAGAACTTCATCCAGCAGGCTTCCACCCCCAAGACCGCCCAGTAATCCCGCCAAACCCTCCAAGCCAGTCGGTTGGGTTTGGGCCTGCTTTTTCATACCGCCCAGAATGGCCGGAACAAGCGCCGCTGCGCCCATGCTGGCCTGTGCCGGGCTGATGCCCAGTTCCTTGGCAACCTGATCCATGCCGCCCAGTTGCGCAAAAATATCGGTGAGTTGCATCTCAGTTGCTCCAACGAGAGTGTATGACTTCAGTTCAATCCAGAGGCCCGCGGCGCGTCGCTCGGGCCACGCTGCAAGGTTATCAAGGTTATCCTATCGCCACGAAGCTACGGGTAATGAATCAACGCGCCCGAGTCCAGATTGAAAGAAACCGCAGGAGTCAAACATGTCCGATCGACTTGCGTCCAACCGTCCGGCGCTGCCGTTGGTGCTGACCTGCCTAGTCACAATTGGTGTGGCTGGATTATCCGGTTGTACGAAGAAAAGCGCTCCTGCGGCCGACGGCAACATGGACCTGCGCGAGCAAAACAGCGTGTTCAATCCATGGAAGGCCGACGTGTGGGTGAACCCGGAAACCCGCAAGGAGATGACGACCACCACGGGACATTTCGAGCGGCTGGGCACAAATGGGAAACTTGAGGTTGAAGTGCTTTTCGTATGCAAACAGGGCGAGGATTTGAACCTCTACGTGCGCGCGTTTGATGGTTCCACGAAAGATCCGATGTCCATTGCTGATGCACCGCTGCAGGGGCCGGTGCGGCTCCGTTTCAATGGCGTTGATATCACCTCGTCCGGGGCCAAGTTGGCTCGGATGGCGGGTGAGGCGGGTTGGAATGTCGGCGCCCTCAACGCGGTGCCGGCCATCCGCGCACTCGAGTCGGCTGCGACGGCGCCTGAGGTCGATCGGGCACGCGCCAGTCTTGCGGAACTGCGTGCGGGACAGGCGCTGCTGCGGATGATCGGCAAATCGTCCGGACCTGTCAGTAACGATGAACGCGATCTGGTGCTGGGATCGATGATCAACGGAACCGACAGCCGCGTCGGTTCAGCGGCGCTCAAGTCCTGGATGGGCTCGCGTCGTCAACTGATTTGGGATCCGGCGTTCTCAGCGTCAGTGACGACGGCGCTGGGCGAGGGTCGCGTCAGTGCAGACCTGAATAATCCCGCCATTGCCGGCACTCTGCAGAAGTGCGGTTGGAGCTATCAGGTTCCGACCAGATAACCGGCGTACGTGGGCTGCACCCGGAGAGCGGGTAGTAGAGTTGCATTGCGAAGGATGGTGCCCCGGGCCGGACTCGAACCGGCACGGCCTTTCGGCCAGCAGATTTTAAGTCTGCAGCGTCTACCATTCCGCCACCGGGGCGACTGCGGCAGTCTACCTCGGAGGCGGCGCGTTGGAGCGACGGCGTGAGGTGGTTCAGCGCGGGCTGAGCAGCGTGCCGTTGCGGCCGGCGAGAAATTGCTGCCGATAGACGAGTTTGCGGCGCCGCTGATCCTCGCGGAGGGCCTTCATCGTCAGCATCAGGCCAAAGGTAGCCAACACCGCAGCAGTCAGTCCACCGAGCAGCAGCAGCGGCGTCCGAAACGGGCTGTCGGCGGTTGTTGCGACCGCGCGATGCACCGAGGGGAGGACTGCGTCAGTCATACCGCTGGTGATCGCTACTGACGACTGGGCAGCACCGGGGACGACCGAGTTGGTCCACGTCTTGGCATCCAGGCTGGCCAACCGCTGTTCAGATGGCGCGACGATGATTCCGCGCGTGCGTGCCAGCGAGGCTTCGAGCGTCTCCGCATTAGCCGCGGAAGAGGTTCCAGCGATCAAGCAGATGGCCGCTGCCACGGTACGCAGGGCGGGGTGGAAAACGGTTTTCATTTTGCGGACTCTCCCGAGAGATATTCGGGGTGCTTCCCACGTCCCACCCGACGCGGATGCACTAACCCGGGGGACGCGATTTTAACGAGAGGTACGTCACACTTTTTGGAAAAGCTGTTCCATCTGGAATTTAACCGAATCCAGCAACCTGCTGGATTTTCAAGGATTTCAGACCCACCGACACGATTTTGAATTTATTCTTTATCCAGATTGATTCGGACACTCTTTACCGTCGAGGAAACCAATTCCAACGAGAAGTTTTCGCCGCGGCGCTTTTTGACCAGGACGTCCTCGCCGTCGTCGAGTTCGACCTTGTAGATCTTCGAGTCCAGGGTCTTTCGCAGGGCATTGCGGATGTCGCTGGCGACGTTGTTCTCGCCGCGCCCGTTCTTGATGCTGACCGGGACATCAGTCGCCTTGCCTTCGTGGGTAGTGACGCGGAACAGCAGCACGCCGTCCGAATTCGCACCTTCGCTGACCTCGATCCGCCACTTGTTCTCAAATTTGAGAGCATGCCCAGCCGCTTCCGATGCCCCCGCAGCGGCGCTCTGCGACCGTGCCGAGGTCAGCGGCGCGACGACAACTGCAAAAGCCAGAGCCAAGATGATGAGGCGGGGGGATTTCATTAGGTGGTTCCTGCGGGGATGGTGGGATTTTCTAAGGTTAGGCTGTGCCCGAGTCGCTTTCAGGCTAGTGGATTCCCGACCCGTGTGGCAAGCGTAATTCCCGCAAGCTCGAAACCGCGACGGAAGTCCTGCACGTGCCGTTCCATCCAAGCCTGAGTTTTAACCGCATCACGCGCGTCGATGAGGGCCACGATGGCGCGCTGCGCGATCACGATGCGCTCGCGCGCCTGAGGCACCTTATCGATCACGGCCTGCAACGACGGTGCCAGCAACTGGCTGACAGGCTGCATGGCAAGCACCAGCACAGGATTACCGCTGTCCGTGGCCAGCGCATCGAAAAACGAGACCACGGCGGCAACCGCGGCGTGGGCGTCTTGCGCCAGTTCGACTGCCGCAGTGATGCCTGCAAGCTGATTTATTTGCTCCGGGGTCGCACGGGTTGCGGCCAGCGCTGCCGTAGGCGGCGCAATCGCCAGCATGGCTTCCCAAAGTTCGGCAAATGTCACGTCACCAAGCGCCAGGGTTTGCCCGACCCGCAGCGCCGTTTCAGTCTGGTCAGGCCGACGTACGAACAGACGTTTGCCGCCATTCATGCGGGCGACCAGGCCGTCGGACTCGAGCCGGCGCAGAGCCTCGCGAATGGTCGAGCGATTGACAGCAAACTGGTCGGCCAGTTCTGACTCGGTCGGCAGAGGGTCGCCCTGGCGCAAGGTCCGGCGCAGGATTTCACCCGCGATGACGCTGGACACGCGTTGATAGGCAGGCTGTCGCGGCAGAGGGGCGAAGCGCGGGATGGGCCCGGCGGTCCTGGGTGGGTGTCGATTTTGTGGCACGGTCGCCCTGCTTGACGAATCGTCGGATTGTCCGACAATATATCGCCAGCGGTCAGTGAAGCGCAATCCGTGCTACCCGCACGGCCTCTTGCGCCGCCCGAGTCGCGCCCGTTCCCGCCTGGAGAAGGATGAATGCTCGACTTCGACTTTGGCCTCGGCGACGACATCGACTTGCTGCGAGACAGCGTGCGCGCTTTTGCGCGATCGGAGATCGCGCCACGTGCGGCTCTGATCGATCGGGAAAATCACTTTCCACGCGACCTCTGGCCAAAGCTGGGCGAACTTGGCTTGCTCGGCATCACCGCTGCGCCGGAGTGGGGCGGGGCAGGGCTTGGTTATCTCGCCCACGTGGTTGCCATGGAAGAAATCTCGCGGGCATCTGCCTCGGTCGCACTTTCGTATGGCGCTCACTCGAACCTCTGCGTGAACCAGATCAACCGCTGGGGCACGGCCAGCCAGAAGGCACGCTATCTACCGAAACTCATCAGCGGCGAATGTTTAGGCGCGCTCGCCATGAGTGAGCCCGGTGCCGGTTCGGATGTCATGGGAATGCGTCTGCACGCGCAACGACACGGCGACGGGTTCGTCCTCAACGGCAACAAGATGTGGATCACGAATGGGCCAACTGCCGACGTGTTGGTGGTATACGCCACCGTGGATCCTGCCCTCGGCAGCAAAGGGGTTACCGCGTTCATCGTCGAACGCGGCTACGCCGGATTCTCGACAGCCCAGAAACTCGACAAGCTCGGCATGCGTGGATCGGATACCGGCGAATTGGTGTTCCGCGACTGCATGGTTCCCATGGAAAATGTCTTGGGCGAAGTTGGTAACGGTGCCCGCGTTCTCATGAGCGGACTCGACTATGAGCGAGTCGTGCTCTCCGGCGGTCCGCTCGGCATCATGCGGGCGTGCCTGGACCTAGTGGTTCCTTACGTCCATGACCGGCATCAGTTCGGCCAACCGATTGGTACGTTTCAGTTGATGCAGGCGAAACTCGCCGACATGTATGTCACGACCAGTTCCTGTAGTGCCTACGTCTACGCGGTAGCCCGGGCCTGTGACGCGGGCAAGACCACCCGGACCGATGCGGCCGGTTGTATCTTGCTGTCGGCCGAACGGGCCACGCAGGTGGCGCTGGAGGCCATCCAGACGCTCGGCGGGAATGGTTATATCAACGATTACCCGGCGGGACGTCTGCTGCGCGATGCGAAACTGTACGAAATCGGTGCGGGCACCAGCGAAATACGGCGTATGTTGATTGGACGGGAATTATTCGCGGCGACGGTGTGAAGGCGGCGCGATTGTTAGGCGCGTGCTCATGAGCCGCCAGACGACTCGGACCGTGGCGAAGTGGGTTGGGAGAGTGATTGATGCGGTCGATGCTGTTTGTTCCGGGTGATCGTCCAGAGCGCTTTGCCAAGGCGGAGCAAAGCGGTGCGGATGCGGTGATTCTCGATCTCGAGGATGCCGTTACGGCGCAGCGTCGTCCCTATGCGCGCGATGCCGTGGTCGACTACCTGCAGAGTTCTGCTCGAACCGTACCGCTATGGGTACGCATCAACCCGGTGGACAGCCACGACGCTTTGCCCGACCTCGGCCGGGTCGCGGCGGCGAGGCCCGACGGGATCATGCTGCCGAAAGCGAGGGATGGTGCCGATGTGCAGCGCCTCGACCATTGGCTTGAGGCGTTGGAGGCTGCCCATGGTTGCCCGATCGGCACCATTCGCGTCATTCCACTGATCAGTGAATGGGCAGGTGCGCTGTTGCGCGCGGCCAGTTTCGCGCCCGCACCCTCACGGGTGCTCGGTATGTCGTGGGGCGCCGAGGACCTCGCTGCCGATCTCGGCGCCTTCAGCAACAAGGACGCCAACGGCGAGTACGAGGCGGCCTATGCCACGGCACGCACGTTGTGCCTGTACACCGCAGCGGCCGCTGGGGTTGCTGCCATCGATACCGTTGATACCGATCTGCGGGATCTTGCGGGAGTCGAGCGACGCTCGATGGCCTCGCGACGCGCCGGCTTCACGACCAAACTGCTGATCCATCCCGCGCAGGTGGGGCCAGTCCATGCGGCCTTTACTCCGTCTGAGGCGGAGACGACCTGGGCCGCGCGGGTCATTGCTGCCTTCCGAGACGCCGACGGCAAGGGTGCAGTGTCCCTGGACGGCAAGTTGCTCGATCGGCCGCATGTGCGCTTGGCTGAACGAATACTGGCCAGCAGTAAACCGGGATAGTCGGATGGGGCGCAGGAGCAGGGCGTGAGTGTCATCGAATCTCGCATCAACCGCACGTCGGTCGACTTCGCCGCGAACGAAACAGTGAATCGCAGTCTGGCGATGAACTTGCGCGCATTGGTTGCGAAGATCAGCGCGGGCGGTTCCCATGCAGCTCGCGCTCAGCACGAAAGTCGCGACAAGATGTTTGTGCGCGACAGGATCGACCGCCTGCTCGATCCGGGTTCGCCGCTGCTCGAGATCGGCCAATTCGCCGGGCACGAACTCTACGGTGACTGGCTGCCTGCCGGAGGTGTCGTGGCGGGGATCGGGCGAGTCAGCGGTGTCGAGTGCATGATCGTCGGCAATGATGCAACGGTCAAAGGCGGGACCTACTACCCAATCACCGTGAAGAAGCACCTGCGCGCGCAGGAGATCGCTCTCGAGAACCATCTGCCCTGCATCTATCTCGTCGATTCGGGCGGCGCCTTCCTGCCACGGCAAGACGAGGTCTTCCCGGACAAAGAGCATTTCGGGCGCATCTTCTTCAATCAGGCGCAGATGTCGGCGCGAGGAATTCCGCAATTGGCCGTGGTAATGGGGTCCTGCACGGCGGGTGGGGCCTATGTGCCTGCCATGTGCGACGAAGCCATTATCGTTCGCGAGCAGGGCACGATCTTCCTTGGCGGACCGCCGCTCGTGCAGGCCGCGACCGGCGAGGTGGTCGATGCCGAGACGCTCGGCGGTGGGGACGTTCATGCGCGGCAGTCCGGTGTCGTTGACTACCTGGCCGACAATGACGGCCATGCGCTGTGGCTGGCGCGCCGGCTGGTCGGCCGCCTCAATCGCACGGGCGCTGCGCCGGCGCCCGCGCTGGCCCGCGCACCCGCCTATCCAATCTCCGACCTGTACGGCATCGTTCCGCGCGACACTCGACACCCGTACGACATCCGCGAGGTGATCGCACGCCTGGTCGACGCCTCGGAGTTCGATGAATTCAAGGCGTTGTATGGCACCACGCTGGTCTGCGGCTTTGCCCACCTCGCCGGTTATCCGGTGGGCGTCGTTGCCAACAATGGCGTGCTCTTTTCGGAGGCAGCTCTCAAGGGTGCGCACTTCATAGAATTGTGTAATCGCCGTCGCGTACCTTTGCTTTTCTTGCAAAACATCACCGGCTTCATGGTCGGCAGAAAATACGAAGCCGGCGGCATTGCGCGAGACGGCGCGAAGATGGTCACCGCCGTAGCCTGCGCTTCGGTCCCCAAATTCACTGTCATCATTGGTGGTTCATTTGGGGCGGGCAATTACGCCATGTGCGGACGTGCATATGGCGGTCGGTTTCTCTGGACCTGGCCCAACGCGCGGATCTCCGTCATGGGCGGCGAACAGGCGGCTACCGTTTTAGCGCTGGTCAAACGCGAAGGGCTCGCGCGCCGCAACGAGGAGTGGCCGTCGGCTGAGGAGCAGTCGTTCAAGGAAGGCATTCGTAACCAGTACGAGACTCAAGGCCACCCTGTCTACGCCAGTGCGCGTCTATGGGACGACGGCGTGATCGACCCCATAGACACCCGCAATGTGCTGGCCCTTGCATTGGCAGCCGCGTCCTGCAGGGGCGATGACGGCGAGCGACCTTACGGCATCTTCAGGATGTAACCACACCATGTTGCGCAGCGTATTGATTGCCAACCGCGGCGAAATCGCCTGTCGGATTACGCGGACCGCGCAGCGTATGGGGTTGCGGGTGATCGCCGTCTATTCCGAGGCGGACCGTCATGCCCTACACGTGCGCATGGCCGATACGGCAATCTGTATCGGGCCAGCCAATGCGCGGGAGAGTTACCTGAATGTAGCCAGCTTGCTGGCGGCGGCCCGCGAGAGCGGCGCTGAAGGCATCCACCCGGGCTACGGGTTCCTCTCCGAGAATACGGAATTTGCACGCGCCTGCAGCGCAGCGGCGTTGGTGTTCATTGGGCCACCGCCCTCTGCGATCGACAAGATGGGCTCCAAGAGTGCCGCGCGGCAACTGATGTCGCAGGCAGGGGTGCCCGTATTGCCGGGCTATGACGGGGCAGATCAATCTGATGCCGCCTTGACTACTGCGGCAGTACAGGTGGGTTTTCCGCTGTTGGTCAAACCCACGGCAGGCGGCGGTGGTAAGGGCATGCGCATCGTACGCGCAGCCGCTGAATTGCTGGAGGCTCTGGCGAGCGCGCGTCGGGAGGCCGCCAAGTCGTTTGGCGATGACCGCCTGCTGCTCGAGCGCTTTGTCGAGGTTGGGCGGCATGTCGAGATCCAGATTTTTGCGGACAGTCACGGCAATGCAGTGCACCTGTTCGAGCGGGACTGTTCGCTCCAGCGGCGCCACCAGAAGGTCATCGAGGAGGCCCCGGCACCGGGTTTGTCCGATGCAACACGCACGGCCATGGGCGAGGCTGCCGTCGCTGCGGCGCGCGCAGTGGCTTACGAGGGGGCGGGTACCGTCGAGTTTCTGTACGACGGGAGCGGGTTCTACTTCCTCGAGATGAATACGCGTCTGCAGGTGGAACATCCGGTGACGGAGATGATCACCGGCATCGATTTGGTGGAATGGCAACTGCGAGTAGCCTGCGGCGAGTCCTTACCGTTGAAACAGCAGGAGATCACGCGTAACGGACATGCGGTCGAGGCGCGCCTGTACGCCGAGGACCCGGCCCGAGGTTTTCTGCCATCGACCGGCACGCTATCGCGTCTGCGGTTCCCTGCGCAGTTCGAGCACGTTCGTGTTGACGCCGGCGTGGAGCAGGGCGACAGCGTCACGGTGCACTATGACCCGATGATTGCCAAGATCATCGCGTGGGCGCCAGATCGCGGATCCGCGATCGATCGGCTGCGGGTTGCGCTCGAGCATACCGAGGTTGATGGGGTGCGCTGCAACGCGCGATTCCTCTGGGAAGTTTTGGGTAAGGACGCGGTACGTAGTGGCGCGGTCAACACGCGACTGCTGGAGCAGGGCAAGCCGGGCACCGCCGAAGAGTCCGCTGACGCGCAGCGGGATGCTTGGCTGATCGCCGCATGCGCTCGGCTGGTGTGTGCGCCTGGCATGGCCGGTGCCGATCTCGCTGCCGGTGGGCGACCTTGGGCAAGCGGCACTGGTTATCGCCTCAACGGTCCGCCCGCTCGTCGCGTGGCGCTGCGCAGCGGCGAGGCGGCGCATTGGCTGAGCGTTGAGTCAGAGGATACGGCCGAAGCCATCACGCTCGACGGCGTGCGGTACCGGGTCGCGCTCAGCGAGCACTCGGCAGAGCGCATCGCCGGACGAATCGACGGGCGGCCGTTCCGCGCATCGTTGGCTTGGGAGGGGGAGACCCTTCATCTCCGGCGTCAGTGTCTGCTGCATACATTCCAGCCGGATACGGGCGCTGCACCCGCCGGTTCGGCGAGCCACGAGGGGCAGTGCCGCGCGCCCATGCCCGGTCATGTGTTGAACCTGCGAGTCGCTGAAAATCAGTTGGTCGCCGCCGGCGAGGTCATGGTGGTCCTGGAGGCCATGAAGATGGAGCATGCTCTGACCGCGCCCTGGGCCGGACGCGTGACTGCGGTCAAGGTTCAGCAGGGAGAGCGGGTGGACGAAGGCGCGGATCTCGTTTTTCTCGAACCGTTGGTTGTCGAGCATGAGACGCAATCCGCAGCACCCGACTGAGTCAGTTTGTTAAACTTCGCACTGCTCTGAGGGGTATTCGGCGGTCGGGTCGAGTCCGGGTAGTCCGCTCCCTCTCGGAATCACAGCAATCGCGGTCTCGTCCGGAGCGGAGGTTGGATGCTAGCCGACGGTGCCTTGTTCGAGGCCCGCTCAGTCAATGTCTGGCGTGGCGACCGTCATATCCTCAGGGACGTCTCTCTAGAACTCCGGCCGGGGCAATTCCTGAAGGTGGTCGGCCCCAATGGGGTCGGCAAGACCACCCTGCTGCGAGTGCTGTGCGGCTTGTTGCCTGCGGAGTCGGGCGGGGTTTTTTGGAAGGGCCAGTCCGTGAGCCAGCGCAGCGACCATTGGCCCGTCGAACTGGCCTATCTTGGCCATCAGAACGCCCTGAAAGGGGATCTGAGTTCGGTTGAAAATCTCCGATTTTTAAATGGCTTAAGAGTCAATATTGATATTGATTCGATTAATTTGACGCTGGCCAAAGTCGGGCTCCTATCCCGCGGCGATCTGCCGACTCGCTCACTGTCGGCGGGCCAAAAACGTCGGCTTGCGCTGGGGCGGCTGGCATTGTCGGGTGCGGCCCTGTGGGTTCTCGACGAACCGGCCACCAACCTCGACAGCGCGGGCGTTGCTCTCGTCGAGCAATTGATTGCCGAGCAAGTGGCCCGGGGCGGGCTGGTCATCGCGGCGGCGCACCAGCCACTGCTCGACGATGCCGTCTACACCCGTCGGCTTGAGTTGGCCGCTTGAGTCTGGCGCCCACATGGCAGGCTGCCCGTTTGGTCCTGCAGCGCGACCTGACGCTGGCTACTCGTCGTTGGGACGAGGCCGCGCAGCCGCTGATTTTCTATGTGGTAGTAACCACCTTGTTCCCATTGGCCACCACCCCCGACCTCAGTCAGTTGCGCGTCATTTCGGGGGGCGTGGTGTGGGTGGCGGCGTTGTTGGCCTCGCTGCTCGCCTTGGAATCACTGTTCCGTTCGGACGTCGAGGACGGGACCATGGAACAATGGGTCCTGAGCGGTCAGCCCCTCGGTTGGTTGCTGCTCGCCAAGGTACTCGCTCACTGGATCCTGACCGGGCTGCCGCTGGTGCTCATGGCACCCGTGGTCGGCACCGCCCTGGGCCTGCCATTTTCCGCTTGGGGGACCCTGATGCTGTCGCTGCTCATGGGTACGGGCACGCTCAGCATCCTCGGCGGCATTGGTGCTGCGTTGACCGTCGGTGTGCGCCGCGGCAGCGTCTTGTTGTCGCTACTGGTGCTGCCCTTGGCCATGCCGCTCCTGATCTTTGGCGCCCGCGCGGTAGCCATGGCCATGGATGGCGAGTCGCCGTCCGGTCCACTGCAATTGCTGGCTGCGATATTCTTTCTGTCACTGAGTCTCGGCCCGCTGGCCATGTCAGCTGCGATCCGGATCAGCGTTGAGAACTAAATTTCACTCCAAGGATCTATCAGTAGTCATGTGGACCTGGTTCCATAAATTCGGATCCCCGCCGCACGCCTATCGCCTGCTGGGCAAGTTGGCACCGTGGTTCGGCTGGACGTCTCTGGCGCTGATCCTGCTGGCGACCTGGTGGGGATTGGTGAAGGCCCCGGCCGATTACCAGCAGGGCGACGGATTTCGCATCCTGTACGTCCATGCGCCGAGCGCCTGGATGTCCATGTTCATCTACGTGGTCATGGCGATCGCCGCGGCGATTGGTTTGATCTGGCGTATGAAAATCGCCCATGCGGCTTCCGCCGCCTGCGCTCCGGTGGGAGCGTCCTTCACGCTGCTGGCGCTGGTCACCGGCGCGATCTGGGGGAAGCCCATGTGGGGCACGTGGTGGGTCTGGGACGCGCGACTGACCTCTGAGTTGATCCTGCTCTTTTTGTACCTCGGCTACATGGCTCTGCGCAGTTCTTTCGATGATCCCCAGCGCGCCGATCGTGCGGCGGCAGTGCTCGCCATCGTTGGTGTGATCAATATTCCGATCATTCATTATTCCGTCGAATGGTGGACGACCCTGCATCAGCCAGCCAGCGTCACCAAGATGTCGAGACCGACCATTGCGCTGCCCATGCTCATCCCGTTGTTTCTGATGATCATCGGTTTCCAGTTGTACTTTGGTTGGGTGCTGTGCAGGCGTCTGAGGGGCGAAATCCTGCGCCGGGAACGCAATGCAAGCTGGCTGAAAGAGGCTTAATAATTCATGAGCTTACAAGACTTTTTTGAGATGGGAGGTTATGCTGCGTACGTCTGGCCCTGTTACGCGCTGACGGCCATCGTACTGTGCTGGAATGCATGGGCTGCTAGACGCAGTGAAGTGGCAGAGCAGCTGGCCGCACGGCGTCGAATGGATCACCCGTCAGAGGGACGCTGACATGACTGCTCGTCAAAAACGCATGGCTGCCGTGCTCGCGATCATTGCGGGTGTGGGTATTGCGGCCGCTTTCGCACTGCAGGCCTTCAACAAGAACCTGCTCTATTACTACACGCCAACCCAGGTCAAAGCAGGGGAGGCACCCGAGATGAGGGTGTTTCGAGTCGGCGGTATGGTGGAGAAGGGCAGCCTGCAGCGATCACCCGGCAGCCTCGAAGTCCGCTTCACCCTGTCGGACTACAATCAGCGGGTGCAAGTCAGCTATACCGGTGTGCTGCCCGACCTGTTTCGGGAGGGTCAGGGCGTGATTGCCCGTGGCAAACTCGGCGGCGGCGGGCAATTCGTTGCCGAGGAAGTGCTGGCCAAGCACGATGAGAATTACATGCCGCCTGAGGTCAAAGACAGCCTCAAGCCGCACATGGATGCCGCCAACGCCGCAGCCGCCTCGCCCGGCAGCACCTGACCGCCAAGGACGCCTCGCATGATCGTTGAACTTGGGTTGTTTGCCCTGATCCTCTCGCTGTGCCTCGCCGTGGCGCAATC